>ENA-UENY01000227-UENY01000227.1-human-gut-metagenome-genome-assembly--contig:-NODE-227-length-39288-cov-34.702277_pt1 | contig 39288 bp, 45 predicted proteins | sample MGYA00242886_ERZ507888 | MGnify/ENA primary metagenome ERZ507888 (study PRJEB26167, sample SAMN06115543) | human gut metagenome | host: Homo sapiens | place: China:Chongqing | collected 2014-11-10... | reverse complement strand
ATAACAAAGCCCCAGCTTGTGAAAGTCGGGGCTTTGGGCATAAAAAAAGAAGGTGAGAATTTTGACACACCTTCTTTCCAAACGCAACGAATAAATTATTAATTACTTACACTCTTATTATTTCTTACAGTCGCAAGAAGAGTAAGCCACTAACATCCAAACCAATTTTTCCTGTTCCTTCAGGTAATCGCTCATCAATGCTACTGTCGCCTCGTCTCCGGATTCGGAAGCCAAAGAAAGTAATTTACGTTCTTCGGCAATAAACTGGCCGTAAGTGTCCAGAACGTTTTCCAACGCTTCGTCTGCACAAGATACGCCCGACACCTCCTTTACTTTGGCAACTTTCAGATATTCACTGAATTTGTTAACCGGAACACCACCTAACATCAGGATACGCTCAGCCAGTTCATCTACCTTTTCAGCGGCATCGTTATACATATCTTCGAACTTGCTGTGGAGAACAAAGAAACCGTGTCCCTTAATGTTCCAATGGAAACCGCGAAGGTTTGTATAGAATACCTGATAATCGGCTAATAACTGTTGTAATGCTTCAACTACTTTACCTGCAGCAACTGCATCCAAATGGATATAATCTAATGTCTTCATAATACTTTACTTTTTAATTGTTATACTTTTCGTTTTTCTTGTACTGCAAAGATACATCAGATATAAGTACCTGTCAAACAGATAATTTTTATACACAAATAGATATACTCTATCACACTTCCGGCAGAACGGATTACCAGTCCAATACCGAAGACACAGCATTCGTCGGAATGATACTTTTACACAAATATTCCTGCCTGCTCTTGCTTTCAAAACATATATGCTTTGAACACGAAACATATATGTTTTGAAATCGAATCATATATGTTTCGCATTGCATTTCATGATTTTTTCCTACCTTCGTAAAAATTATCAATACAGAGTCCGTAACAACAAACAAAGAATATTATGAATATACAACAACTCGAATACATCCTGGCTGTAGACACATACCGCCATTTTGCCAAAGCTGCAGAACATTGCCGCGTAACTCAACCGACATTAAGCATGATGATCCAGAAACTGGAAGATGAACTGGGCGTGAAACTTTTCGACCGCAATATCCAGCCGGTCTGCCCTACCCCTGCCGGCCGTAAGGTGATCGATCAGGCACGTGTAGTCCTCTACCAGACTTCTCTGATTAAAGATATCGTAAACGAAGAAGAGCAATCTTTGAAAGGTACGTTCCGTCTCGCCGTGTTACCGACGATTGCTCCTTATCTGCTTCCCCGCTTTTTCCAGCAAGTATCGGAGAAGCATCCTGATCTGGATATCCGCATTCTGGAAATGCAAACGGCTCCTACAACGAAAGCCCTCCTAAACGGCGAAATAGATGCTGCCATCATCGCAAACCAACCGACGGAGGTGCAGCTACAGGGAGACATCCTATACTACGAACAGTTTTATGCTTACGTAGCCCGTAACGAAAGCGTGTTCAAGAAAGAGATGGTCCGCTCCGCCGATATCAGCGACGAACGTCTTTGGTTGCTGGATGAAGGACATTGTTTCCGCGATCAGCTGATGCGTTTTTGCCAAATGGAAAAGGTCAAACTCCGTCAGGCAGCCTACCGTCTGGGAAGTCTGGAGACTTTTATGCGTATGGTTGAAAGCGGCAACGGCGTCACTTTTATTCCGGAACTGGCTACCTATCAGTTAAGCGAACAGCAAAAAGAACTGGTACGCCCGTTTGCCATCCCCAAACCGGCACGTGAAATCGTCTGGGTAACCCGCAAAGATTTTATCCGGCATTCGGTCGCCGGTATTCTGATCGAAAGCATCCGAAAATCTGTTCCAAAAGAAATGCGTACACTGCAAGCGGGGTTGCGAGTGGTCTGAAACGGAATTGTCTTTCATAGGACAGCAAAATTTGGAAAGCCGGCAATTTAAACACATGACCGATTCATGTCTATCTGGCTAAAAAACACCCCTGACGAAATAAATATTTCGGATGCGATGAAAAAAAATATCACTTTATGCTTGTAGTTTCCAAAAAAGCGTTACTTTTGCTGCGTATTTAAAAACAAAGAGACAAAATGAATCGATTTAGCTTTACATATTACTTTTATTACTTTTACTTTAGCAGAGTGAAGGCAGGAGTTTGTATGTAAAGCATTGATGAATGAATGTATATATCAATAACAAAATATGAAGTCCTGCCGGTTTCGGTGGGACTTTTTTGTTATTGAAAATTGAGAATTGAAAAATAATAGATAAAGAGAAGATGAAAAAGAAAGTAGCAATCCAGGGAATAGCCGGTTCGTATCACGATATAGCCGCCCGTAATTATTTCGAAGGCGAAGAGATTGAAATTATCGGTTGCAACACATTCAGAGATGTTATTTCGACCATCAAGAAAGATCCTTCCATTCTGGGAATGATGGCGATCGAAAATACAATTGCAGGCAGCTTGTTGCAGAACCATGAGTTGATCCGTGAAAGCGGTTTGCAAGTTATCGGCGAATACAAACTGCGCATATCCCACTCGCTGGTTGCACTTCCAGGGACCAATATCCACGATGTCAAAGAAGTCAACTCTCACCCGATCGCCCTAATGCAATGTACCGATTTCCTCGATACGCTACCTAACGCAAAAGTGGTCGAGAAGGAAGATACCGCCATGAGCGCCCGGTGGATTTCGGAAAACCAACTGAAGGGACACGCCGCCATCTGTGGGAAACTGGCCGCCCAGATCTACAACATGGAAGTCCTTGCCGAAGGGATCGAGACAAACAAACGAAACTTCACCCGCTTTTTGGCAATAGCCGACCGATGGACGGCAGACGAGATGCTCAAAGGTGAAGACAAAAACAAAGCGTCGGTCGTTTTCGCTCTCCCCCACACAGCCGGCAGCCTCTCCAAAGTTCTCTCCGTCCTTTCCTTCTACGACATGAATCTTTCTAAAATACAATCCTTGCCAATCATCGGCCGCGAATGGGAATATCTGTTCTATATCAATCTGACATTTACGGACTACCTGCGTTACAAACAGGCATTGGATGCTATCAGACCATTGACAAAAGACTTAAAAATATTAGGTGAATATGCAGAAGGAAAACAAAGTGTATAACATTACCCCCGCTAATCGCGTAGGTAGCGTACAGGAATACTACTTTTCCAGGAAACTGAAAGAAGTAGCCGAAATGAACGCCGCTGGTAAAAATGTGATCAACCTCGGCATTGGCAGTCCCGATCTTCCCCCTTCGGAACAGACAATCGAGACATTGTGTGAACATGCTCGTAAGCCGAACGAACATGGTTATCAGCCGTATGTAGGTATTCCTGAACTGCGTAAAGGATTCGCCGATTGGTATAAGAAATGGTATGACGTGGATCTTGATCCGAAAACAGAGATCCAACCGCTGATCGGTTCCAAAGAGGGAATCCTGCACATATCGCTGGCATTCTTGAATCCGGGCGATGGCGTGCTGGTTCCCAACCCCGGCTATCCGACCTATAGTTCGGTTAGCAAACTGGTTGAAGCCAATCTGATCCCTTACAAACTGAAAGAAGAATTAGGCTGGCAACCGGACTTCGAAGAACTGGAAAAAATGGATCTCTCGAACGTCAAACTGATGTGGACCAACTACCCCAATATGCCGACAGGAGCTAATGCCAGCATGGAACTGTACGAAAAACTGGTCGCTTTCGGAAAGAAGCACGGAATCATCATTTGCAACGACAACCCGTATAGTTTCATTCTGAACGAACATCCGTTAAGCATCCTGGCCGTACCGGGAGCCAAAGACATCTGTATAGAAATGAACTCCATGAGTAAAGCGCACAATATGCCAGGCTGGCGTATGGCAATGCTCGCTTCCAATGCCCAATTCGTACAGTGGGTCCTGAAAATAAAAAGCAATATCGATTCCGGACAGTTCAAGCCGATGCAATATGCGGCCGTCGAAGCATTGAGCGCACCGAAGGAATGGTATGACAATATGAACCGTGTATACCGCAGTCGCCGCGATCTCGCCGGACAGATCATGCACACGTTGGGATGCGAATACGACGAAAAGCAGGTAGGTATGTTCCTTTGGGGGAAAATCCCAGCCGGAGCAGAAGGCAGCGAAGCAATAGCCGACAGAGTCCTGTACGAAGCCAACGTATTTCTAACGCCGGGATTTATCTTTGGCAACCTGGGCGAACGTTACATCCGTATCTCGCTCTGCTGTAAAAACGAGACATTGGAAGAAGCTTTGAAGAGAATAAAAAAGATTTATGATTTATAGTTTATGATTTATGTATCACCATCCAATCATATTCTCAAATCATAAATCATAAACTATAAATCATAAATTACAAATCATCATACAGTCATGGAAATGGAATTAGAATCAATCATGTTACCCGGTATAGACCCGCAACGTCCTATTGTAATCGCCGGTCCGTGTAGCGCTGAGACAGAAGAGCAAGTAATGGAAACGGCCAGAGGAATCGCAGACAAAGGCATCAAGTTGTTCCGCGCAGGAATCTGGAAACCTCGTACCAAACCGGGTGGATTCGAAGGAATTGGTGCAGAAGGCTTGCAATGGTTGAAACGGGTAAAAAAGGAAACAGGTATGTATGTGGCTACCGAAGTGGCAACGAAAGACCATGTTTTCGAAGCATTGAAAGCAGGGATCGACGTGTTGTGGATCGGAGCCCGTACAACGGTTAATCCGTTCGCCGTACAGGAGATCGCCGATGCACTGAAAGGAGTAGATGTTCCTGTCTTGATCAAGAACCCGGTCAATCCGGATTTGGAACTGTGGATCGGAGCTTTCCAGCGTCTCTATGGTGCCGGTATCCGTCGTCTGGGAGCCATCCATCGCGGTTTCAGCTCTTATGATAAGAAGATGTACCGCAACCTCCCGCTCTGGCATATCCCCATCGAACTTCGTCGCCGCATGCCGAACCTGCCTATTTTCTGTGATCCGAGCCATATCGGAGGCAAACGCGAACTGATCGCTCCTCTCTGCCAGCAGGCTATGGACTTGAGTTTCGATGGTTTGATCATCGAATCGCATTGCAACCCCGATTGCGCTTGGAGCGACGCTTCACAGCAGATCACACCGGATGTATTGGATTACGTTCTGAATTTATTGGTTATCCGCGACTCCAACCAGACAACGGAAAACTTGGCTGAACTCCGCCGCCAGATCGATGGTATCGACGAACAACTACTGGAACTGCTGGCTAAACGTATGCGTATCTCCCGCGAGATCGGCGTGTACAAAAAAGAGCACAATATGCCAATCCTGCAATCACCGCGCTACAGCGAAATTCTGGAAAAGCGTTCCAATATGGGTGAACAGATGGATTTGAGTACGGACTTTGTAAAAGAAATCTTGAAAGAAATCCATGAAGAATCCGTCCGCCAGCAGATGATCATCATGAATGAACAATAATAATAATGTGCCAATGAGCTAATATGCCAATTTGCCAATGGGACATTCTCTTTAATTGGTACATTGGCACATTATTATGGACACATTAATACATTAAACAATTACTGATAATGAAAATATTGATATTGGGTGCAGGGAAGATGGGATCTTTCTTCACCGATTTACTTAGTTTTGAACATGAAGTAGCCGTACTTGAGAGCGATCCGAAACGGATGCGTTTCATATACAACGCCCTTCGCCTACAGAAGCCGGAAGAAGTTGCCGAATTCAAACCCGAATTAGTCATCAATTGCGTGACACTAAGCTATACGATCGAAGCATTCAAGAGTGTCATGCCTTACCTGCAGCCATACTGTATCATCTCGGATATCGCATCGGTCAAGACACACCTGAAAGAATTTTACGAAACATGTGGCTTCCCGTATGTTTCTACCCACCCGATGTTTGGTCCGACATTCGCCAATTTGGGACAACTGGAGAAAGAAAATACGATCATTATCTCCGAAGGGGATCATCTGGGAAAAATATTCTTCAAAGATATCTATTCCAGCCTGCGCCTACATATCTGCGAATATACTTTCGAAGAACATGACAAAGTCGTGGCTTATTCGCTCGGTATTCCGTTTGCATCCACAATGGTATTCGCTGCCACGATGAAACACCAGGATGCTCCGGGTACAACTTTCAAACGTCACATGAAGATAGCCAGAGGCCTGCTTTCCGAAGACGACTATCTATTGACGGAAATCCTTTTCAACCCACGCACACCTCATCAGATCGCACGCATCCAAGAGGAACTGGATATCTTGCAGGAAATTATCAAAAACAAAGATTCGGAAAGAATGAAAGAATACCTGACCAAGATCAGGAAGAATATCGAATAATATAGGGGGCAAAACCAAAAGTACAACTCTGTCCTAAATGGGTAAAATGACATAAAACACTATAAAACAAGAGGAAAGATGTAAACAGACGTTCTAAAGGCGTTCTCGTTTGAAATTGAATCGATTTGAATTTGATTTTAAACGGAAGCGTTTTTTTGTATGGAAATTGTACTTTGGTTTAATTTGGGAGGGGACAGGGAGTTTGTAAATGGACGAATTTGGGACATTTGGCCGGATGGGGTAAAATAAACGATCGGGAGGGCTGAAAAACGATTTGGGAAGGGTGGTTTGGAGGCGGATTGCGAATGATGGAAATGGCCTATTCTTCTTCCTGTTTAGAAAGTCGGTTTTTGAAAAGAGTTTGTTCAAATTATTCTATATACGAATTATTTGGTATATTTGCGACAAAGAATATACGAAATACGCTATGACAAAAGTAATCCATGTACACCTGATATTTGAGAAAAAGAATTACTATTTCGGCTCGATTTCCGCCATTTTTGACGTGCTTACGGAGCCGGAAATTGGGATCACCAAGAACAGCCTCCTGCATGCCGGTATGACCGACGGAAGTTGCAAAATGACCAAACGAGCGATGATCATCCAGTCGCATCTGATAAGGAGCGGACGGTAAGGAACGAATTGGAAAGTATTACATTTGTTGTACCGTTGGTTTGTAACCAAAAATGTAATACTTTTTGTAATACTTTTTTTGTATTACATTTTCTGTACCGTTGGTTTTTGTTGGTAAGGTACCCCCCCCGTTAGCGATTCGGTGCATATCCTAAACTTCTGCATACATCATCATAAACATCTAAATCAATATCCCATTTTTCCAAAGAGTACGGGATTTTATCCAAGCAATATGCTAACAGGATAATAATTGGTTGTTGGATTATTACACTTCTACCATATCGAATGGCATCTACAATCTCTGTTTTTGACTCAAGGAAAACATTAATGTCTTTTTCTGAAATATGCTCGTCTGCAACCAAAGATAATATTTCTTCGGCTAAATTTCGGTCGAATGCAGGAGGCTCATCGAGCCCCCTGATCTCCATAAATACCTTAACCAAATGTTCCAGTAGCATATTCTCTTTATTTTGTGGAGCCGATACCTGCTCCAGTGTTTTACAAAAATAGTCATCAGCAGCTTCCATCAGTGCCATGGATTTTGCCAATTGCCTCAAAATTACAGGGTCGTTTTTATAGGCCCCTTTATAAACATTGTCATGGCTTATCTCCGCATAAGCGTGTTGCAAAAGTGTCCGGACTTGTATTTCGCAAGTTAATTGCTCCAACCTGGAAGAACCAGAAGCAAAATTACAACAATTATCCTTAGGAGTGACAATGTAATGAATGGATTGATAGCCAAACTTGTCCGGCACTTCCTCAAAGATCTCATACTTTGTTTTAGAATCCTTGATATTCCATTGATCGTAGGTCTTCAAGTCATTTGATATACGATCTACTATATCTGTAACTAAAACTACAACTCTTGTCCCTACCTTATCTTCTATTTGAACCAATGGGTCATCATACCCTTTTCCCCTATATAAAGCCTTATTGATGAATGATTGTTCATTCTTTAGCCTGTATTTGGGAAATATTTGTATTTCACCATACCTGTAATTACGTATGATGTTTTTAATGATTTGATCTACAAATTTTCCCCAGGCCTCTAAATCAGGCTTCAAGATTCCAAACTCTTTCTTTATCTCTTCTTCAGACATTTCTCCGAGGTTTCCCTTTTACCAATAAGACAGTGTACTCTTCAAACAAACTATCTATATGCCTTAGTTCTTCTTCATCCGAAACAATAGAAACATAAGTATCAAAGTCGGTAGAAGGCCCTGATACCTTAATCTTGTTCGGGAAGAACATACTGGAATGCTTAAATGTTGCATCTAATAAAGTTGTGTTTTTCAAGAAAGAAGACGGGAATTGAGATAATATTGTACTTGAATATTGATTTCTTTTATCCAAATCGCCAATAAAAGAATCTCCGAATTCTTTAGGGTCAAATAGCTGATTGTTTGAGTTTACCAAATTTACTTTCAGGGCGTTTAAAAGATTTAGCCTTTCTTCCATATTCGGAAAGTTCATATTGATAAAAGAAGACGCTTGATCGTAGAAACGTTTCGTTACTATCTTGGCATTTTTATCTTCAGAGAAACCAAGGAAATCTTTAAAAAAGTATGTCGCGGGAAGTGCTTCTGACGTATTGAATTGTTCATCAAACAAGAAACAGGTAAAAAGATCATTTGGATCAATAGATTGTACCTCATTGAGCTTCTCTTTCATTAACCCCACTTTATAAAATTTTTGTGCCGGTGATAAAAAGACCTCTTTCAAAACTGATATAATGCCTGTTAGCTTGTCCTTTAGTAAGGCTTCTTGTAGATCCGCTTTTATCGCAATATATACCGAAGCTTGATTTGTCCGATTTACTCCTTCTATAAACAGAAAATAACCACCCGGTATTTTCTTCTGGTTTTGAGATTTTGCTAATAGACCAGCCAATTGTTTCGAATTTTCAATAAAGACATTGTCTTCTTTCAATTTTAGGTCCTTACACAAATCATAAAAAGATCCTGGAGCTATATTTGCAATATTCATTTCAAAACATCTGGTTCTTTTGCCAAATGCTATATTTAGCCTGTCTTTTAAGGTCTTAACAACATCATCGTCCAATACGACTAAGCTGTCCACACAACTTGGCATAGCATCAGATTGATTTGTTCTTCTAAGAATCTCATGCATTATAACCCTTTTGAAGTCAATTAACTCAATGTTTATCATGATATAATATTTATGTATTTCAAAATAACCTGTGCATACTTCCCAGCACCGCATAGACTTTACGGATCATCTCGACAGGTATCTCCTGCTCGCCGTATTCAGGGCTTTTGTTGGTGGGGATTAGACGAACGAAGCCTTCGCGGTCGGCCATGCGGATGCGCTTGACGGTGCGGTAATCGTCCGTAACGATCCCGTAGATTTCTCCTGCCGGAAGGTATTCTATTTGTGAGTGCATCTCCTTCATGGCGATGAAGTCGCCATTGTTCAGCTCCGGTTCCATGGAGTGGCCGGTGATGTTACACCAAATGACACCCTCCTTGTTGTAAGGTGCGAAATTGATATAATAGTCCGGGTTACGGGTCTGGTCGTTCAATACCAAATCAAAGCCTCCGATAAAATCTACATTATAATAAGGTGCGCCCTTATATTCGTAGTTAACCTCTGGCAAATTCCCCTCTTTTTCCCTTTCCTTGTCGCTCATCAGCGGCACTCCCTCGCTTTTCAGCATGGAACCACGACCGGTGAGTAGCCAATCTATATTAATATGTTCACATTTTGAAAATACTTTGTCGTAATCAAGACTGTCTCGACTCACCCAATTAGATAAAGTAGACTTGGATATGCCCAAGAGTCCTGCTAAATCTGTGTCTTTTTGAATATTATAAGCCTCTTTTAGCCTATTCAAAACATCCTGCTTAGAATAAAAAGTTTTCATTTTGAAAATATTTTAGCTGAAAACATTTTGTAGTTTTCAAAATGTGTACTAATATTGCATCGTCGTAATGAACATTACCGACGCTGTAAAGATAATAATTAATCATTAAATATTGAATATGGCAAAAGTTTTAGCGGACACAGCGATCAGAAAGAAGGTAAAGGAAATCCTTCGGTGTAGTGACAAAACGATCAGTCAGGCATTGAATTGCCGGATTGATACGGAGCTGGCAAGGAAGATCCGGGCGATGGCGATCAAACTGGGTGGATCGGTGAAGAAAGAAGAACGGGTGATAACGCTTTAGATTGGATTAGATATGGAAACAAGAAAAAGAATCGATTACAAGGCGCTTTGCGAGGCACCGTTCAACATGGACTCCGAGTATGAGGTGAACTTCCCGATGCTGGTCTATACCGGGCGGAAGGAGGAGGAACGGCCGGTGTTCCGGGTGGTAATCGCCAAGGGCGAGTGTAAGGTGTGCATAGGGGCTGCCTGCAAGGAGTTCTGGGGCATCGTCGGGTTGGATCCGGAGACGGGCGAGAGCCAGTGGTACAATTATAACGACTGCGTGAGTCTGGAGAACTGGGCTGTATTAGACCGCTTATTGGCGAAACGGTTCGGCTGGATGGAAAAGATGGATCCGGGGCTGGTGTATGAGACGAAAGTGTTAGCGAAAGCGCAATTGGCAGAAGGTTGATCATGAAAGCTAAAGTGATTCTTTACGGATGGGCCATCAGTTGGATCTTTCTCTTTGCAGGGATAGGGACGATTGAGAATGACAGAGAACTGACAGGGGCGTTGCTCTGTACAGTATGGTTCGTGTTCAGCCTGCTACTGATCGGAAACGAGAAAGCGTGCGGCGAGGAAGCGGATCGTTTCGAGGTATGGATGGATAAGGTAATGTTGTGGCTGACGGGTGGCAGCAACAAGGATAACAATCAGGATTTAGGATTCAATTAAGATTGGTTTAGGTTGAGACACACGGCGTGTGTTTCTATCGGTACGTGGCCCGCGGTACGAGGGTGGTATCCCGGATAGTTCAGTCAGGTAGAACAATCGGAACTGGTAATCCAGAAGATATGGTCAGCGGTTCGAATCCGCTTCCGGGAACAAATAAAAAATTATAAACAAATGAGTATCGGACAAGGTGACATAATAGTGAGGACGTTCCAGAACACACCGACGGTGTGGGTCTCAGAGCGGTTGATCTGCGATACGCTGGGGGATAACATGGATGAGTATTTACGGGTTTGTGCTCGTTCTAAATATAAATCTTCCGTCTCCCCTTGCCACCGCATGAAAGACATCCTGCCGGTGACCGGCAAATCGTGGCGTTACGCCCGGATTGACGGCCGTTTCTATTACGATTACGACTATATCCCCGACCGGAAGGATACTCGCTATCGGTCCAGGCTGGGCGAAAAGGATATGCTGATGATGGAGGCTGACGAATTGCGCCAACGGGAGGCGCGGCTTGCCGAACAATGCTCGCAAAGGGGTATCGAGGAGTATGTCAAGGAGCGGATCAGTAACACCGACCTTCTCCGTTTCCGTTACTACGAGGTAAACGGTACCTGCAAATATAACAAGGACAAGGCCGGAGAACTGGCAGAGGCTATCGCTTGGGCGCGTTGCATCAAGCGGTTGGCGGCGGATGGAGGCTACAAGGCGTTCGGTTACCGCACGAAAGAGGAGTTCTACAAGGCTTGTGCCCAGATTTTGCATAAGAAGCGATTAGAGGGTTTCACGGTGACCACCGGCGAGAGCCTCCGGAAGAAGCTCCATTACTTCCCGGCGGACGAGTCGGAACAGTATGACTTTTTCGTCTCCGGACGCTACGGCAACGACAACGCCCGCAAGATCGGCAAGTGCAAGCTGGTGGATGAAGAAACCGGTGAAATCAAGCGGTTCGACCTGCATGAGGCGTTGATCCTGAAACTGTGGATGAATTTCGGCGGCTCGGCCAAGGAGAGCAAGATCGCCCTCTGGGAAAAATATGAGCGCGACATCGACTATTTAGGTGAGAAGCCCCTTAGTTATTCCACCTTCTGCCACTATACGAATATGTATAACACCAAGCAGATGACCTACCGCGAGCGGCACGGCTATAAAGCGTTCGCTTCTACCTTTCTCTCCTATATCCCTTCGGAGAAGCTTCGCTATGGCAACTCGCTTTGGTGTGCCGACGGTTCCGGGACACTTGCCTATTCCTATTTGGATAAAGAAGGCAAATTGCGCTCAATGCGCCTCTATATCATCATGGTATCGGACGTGGCGACCGGCAAAATCGTCGGTTGGGCTCCTGCATCGGTCGGGCAACACAAGGAAACCCCCGAAATGGTACGTGAGGCGGTCCTGATGGGACTGCGCGATTGCGGTAAACGTGAGATCATGGAGTTCATCAGCGATAACCACGGGGCGTTCACGGGTGAGAAAAGCAAGGAGTTTTTGGCACAGGTCTGCCGGAAGACACGCACGATCGAACCCCACAACTCGCAGGCGAACTATGCTGAAACGCAGTTCCGCCTGTTCAAAAAGACCATCCGGAGCGAGTTCAACTGGCTCGGCTCCAGTTGGGACAGCAAGGACATCGAGAATACCGCCAACGACGAATACCTCAATGCCGAGACCTTCCCGTCCTACCGGGAAGTGATTGAACAGGTCGGGCAGAAGATCGAGGACTGGAACAACCGCGTCATGCGCTGCGGCGAGAGCCGTTCGGAGCTGTATGCCGAAAGCATCCATCCGGAGGCCAAGGAGATCGACCCGCGCGTCTGGCGGCACATCGCCGGTAACTATACGGAGCAGGAGATCACCCGCCAACGCGGTAACATCGTCATCACGAAGGGCGACCGGAAATACATGTTCGAGATTCCCGAAGTGGAATCTATCGGCGAGGTAATCCGGGACTATTTAGGGTATGCTGCCAAGGTAAAAGCCCGTATGTACTGGGACGAGGAGGAATGCGACCTCTACACGATGGACGACCGCTTCATGTTCACCTGCTTCGCCGCACGCAAGGCAAGTATCAGCCATGCGGAGGAGACCGACCGGAGCGTCCGCAACCTCGGCCACCATGTATGGCGACAGGCCGCACAGGTGGAAGCCGTCACGCAGTACGAAAACGAGGTGAAAGAGGTGGCCGGCTGGATCGACGAGCAACTGCCCTACGAGGTGACAGCTCGCCTTTTGGGTGGTAATCGTGCCAAGGAAATCACCAACGAACAAAAGGAAAGGGCGTTGGCTGAAAAAACACTCGACAAATCTCTGCTCAAACAACGTCAAAAAGCCGCTCAGACGGAGAAAAAACAGAAAGAGAAGGCCTACGAAGAATATGCGAAATCAATAATAGACTTAGATAAATTCAGAGACTTATGAAAGTAGAAGAAAAACAATCCATCATACAGGCTGCGCAAGCCTACATGGAAGAAAAAGGCATCAGCCAGAACGAGCTGTCGAAGCTGACAGGCGTAAACGTCAGTTATCTGAGCAGCATGATGAAAGGCGTGTTCACCTTCATCAACAGTCGGACCGGCAAGGAGTCGGAGATCGACGACAAATGGTTCCTTGCCCTCGCCGGGCGTATCGGGCACAAGGTGGCGAAAGAGTATTGGCCATTAGTCGAAACCGAGCAGTTTATCGACATCGTCAAGGAACTAACCGAGGCGAAAGAGACCGCCACCACCCGCATCATCGTGGGCGAGACGGGGTGCGGCAAGAGCTACACGGTCGAACGTTTTCGGCAGGCCTATCCGCAAGGAACCTACGTCGTCACCTGCAACCAGAATGACTCGATCAGCGACCTGGTGCGCAAGATGCAGAAAGTGCTGAAGGTGTCGTTCGACGGATCCGTCTCCTACCGCATCGACCGAATCAGCATGGAATTGTCGCGCATCGCCGACAACGGCAACCTGCCGATCCTCGTGTTTGACGAGGCGGAATACCTCTCCGTGCGTGGTCTCCTCTCCATCAAGACGATCTACGACTATCTGAAGGGCATCTGCGCCATCGTCATGATCGGGACGGACGACATCCTGAACAAATTGGAGAAGACGAAGCGCAAGGAGGGCATGCCCCAGTTTATCCGCCGCTTCAAGGCGGGGATCCGTCACGTCCGCCCGATCGACCGCACCTTTGCCCGTTTCTTCGAGGGACGGGGCTATGGCAAGGACCTCATGAAGCTGCTCCGGATGAACGCCGACAACTACGGCGAGCTGGCCGACTACCTCGAACCCGTCATCCGGGAAGCCGACCGCCGGGGCGAGCCGCTCACCAAGGAGTTTTTCGAATCGATGTTTTACCTTCAAAACAGATAAATGATATGATTAAGTACAAAAGAATCCAAATGCCTTCCAAAGGAATAGAGGCACGTCCCATACAGGGTAAACAGGTTTCAACCAAAGAGATTGCAACGGAGATAGAAAAGGTCATCGGCATACCGGCCATCCGTACCATGAGCGTACTGAGCGCATTTGTAGAAATGGCCTACAATCATTTTGAAAACGGCGAGCCGGTTGTATTGGAGGGTTTTGGCACCTTCAAGCCCGGATTGGCAATCGACGGAGGAAAGGTCGTCGCTAAAAAAATCAACCTGACGCTCTCTTCCCAAATGAGAGAGAAATTGAAGGAGATCCTGACAGTCGAAGAGATCTCAGACTGACATCCCGAACGGTTATCGCGGGGCGGTTCGATTCCGCCTCCGGGAACAAGACAATTGACAATTAATAATTAGAATATGGCAACAACAAAGAAACAAACCAGCCGCCGCGCCCCCTCGCACGCCCTGTTCTGGACGCTCTTGAAGGAGGTTCCGGGCTACGATCCGCGCTATAAAGACGTGATCAAGGAGGGGCTGGTACATGAGCACAGCGGAGGCCGTACCACCTCGCTCAGCGAGATGTACACGAAGTACCCCCGTGAATACAGCCTGATGATCGAGTCGATGAAAGGCACGTCCGAACAGCGCAAGAACCGCTACGAAGACAGTGTCAACCTCGCCCGCCGGCGGGTGATCGCCGCCATCTGCCAATACGTGGACAAACTGGGCTACAAGTTCGAGAGCGATACGCACAAGATTCACTACGTGATGGGCATCGCCTGCCGAGCCGCCAACTGCGGTAACTTCAATGCCATCCCGGAATCGCGCCTGTCGGCCATCTACAACCTTTATTGCAAGCGTAACGAAGTGGACATCACCGGCAATCCCGAACTCGATTTTCCCATCTTGGGGAATTGACAATGGACAATGGACAATTCATAAATCATAAATCATAAATGAAAAAATACATCCCCCTACAAGACAAACTCGACGAAATCGAGGAACAGGGCAAACGCCTGCGCCGCCGTCTGGAATATTTGAAAGGCGAACGCGACTTCCTGGTCGATATGCTGCTCACCCGGCCGACCCGCGACATGGAGGCGCAACGCCGGCTGCTCCAGGAGTGGGACGAGGAGATCGACAAACTGGAACAGTCGATCGCCTACCTCCGCCGGGAATATGTGAAATACAAGAATCAATTGACAATTAACAATGGACAATTGACAATTATAAATCAACATTCAAAAACAAAGAAAAATGGAAGACTTAAGTAAACTCTCCAGCAAGGAACTGGAAGCCCTGTTGGAAAAGAAGAGAGCGGAAGAACGCCAACAGGCATTGGACAAACGCGCAGCCTACGAGGGCATCCGCGCCGAACTGGTACAGAAGGTGGAACAGAAGGTACGTGCCGTGTGCGACGAAGTGAAAGGGCTGCACGCCTTTTGCGTGAACGAGATCGAGGCGTTCCGCCAGGTGCTTGCCGAGTACGGCCAGTTGCGCCGCGAGGGGCAGATGTCGTTCTCCATCCAGGAGGATTGCTTCCGCATTGAAGTGAAATCAAACAAGGTGAAACGCTTCGACGAACGTGCCGATGCCGCCGCCTCGCGCCTGATCGAGTTCCTGCAACAGTGGATCGAGGGCAAGGAGGACGGGCAGGAGAACCCGATGTACCAACTCGCCATGACGCTCCTGGAGCGCAACAAGTACGGCGATCTCGACTACAAGTCCATCTCGAAGCTCTACGAGCTGGAGGAACAGTTCGGCGACGCGGAATACACCGCCATCATGAACCTGTTCAAGGAGTCGCACCTGGTCGAAGGAACGGCCACCAACTTCTATTTCTTCGAGAAAGACAAGATGGGCGTATGGAAGAAGCTGGAACCGTCGTTCAACAGACTCTGAAAAAAGTAAAGACCGCCACCCTCACCCCCGGCTGCTGGATCTACGTCTGTCCCTGCGGCTTCCGTACCACCGTCGGCCGGGTGGTGAGGACTTCAAGCAAGTGGATGGTCTACTGCTTCCATTGCAAACAACAAACAGGAAAATATTATAAAGTCATGGACGAACGATTGGAATTTGAAGAGAACTTCAACAACAAACTGAACTGCACCTGCTTCACCACGATCCGGCTCCACCACCCGGTTCGCAACGCCATCGGTGCCGTGAAGCAAATCTACCTGAAGGGCGTATGGAAAGGCAACGCAAAGATCATGCACGCCGCCACCCTCACCCTCGACCGGATCAACCTCCCGATAGCGAAGCTCGACACCGGCCTCCTGCCGGACGAGTGCCGCCGGCTGATCAAGTCGCTTTACAAGAACCGCCCCGGCATCAATTGGGAGACACAGCCGTTAGACTACCTGGTGCTGGAGTACCTGAAGGAATCAAAGGAACCGTCGCTGTTTTAGTTGAGAGTGGATATTTGACAGTTAAATCACAAATTAAAAACGAAAATAGGATGACAACAAATGAGATAATAAAAGCAATTTGCGAAATAAAAGATGCACAAACACTTGGTAAAATTGCTCATAAAACAATGGCTCGTGCATGCCAACTTGAAGAAACATTGGTAATTGATTCGGATTCTGAATTTAGAAAAAACGGGAAATTCTTTCTGAAGACAATCATGCACTTTGAGATGGAAATAACCAATGAGGAAGAGGAGGTGACGAATGAGTGAAATGAAGCACACCCTGGAAATCCATCCGGATCCTCACGGAGCGCGGACGGAAACACGCTACGCCAGCGGTTTCCACTGCCCCCGTTGCAGCGGGCAAGGCGGTTTCCGGAACGACACCGGCCACAACGGGCGCACCTTCATCCCCTGCGACCTCTGCGACGGCACAGGCAAGTTAAGGGCCGTGATCACGGTGGAATGGGAAGCAGATTATGAATCATAAATATAATAACAAGATTATGGAACTGTTAAAATTTATTTTTTCTTCGGGGTGGCATTTTATAGGATGCTTGATTTTGATAAACGTGACACTGAGATTTTTGCTCATCGTCTGGAATAGGCTATTGAGACATCTTAACATCTTAAAGAATGGCTATCCGCCTATTCATTGCGATGCGGATGGTGATGTTATCGTAAAGTAGTAATAAAGAAATCCATATATTATTGTGTATATGGATTTTTTTTTACTTTTGTGACCTTAACACAAATATTATGAAAACAAATTAAGTAATATGGGAGATATGTTAGGTTTGTCTTCTTATGGGGAAGCATTTAAGGAAGTAACACATAGTAGTATTGAAGGGGTCTCCAAATTCTTAAAAGTTACTTGTTCTCCGCTACTCGAAGAGTTGGGAATGTGGGCACACGATCGTATAAGAATCTGGAGATTTATAAACTTATGTAATGTATTAGAAAAAGCTAAAGGGAAGGTCGTTTATGAAGAGGGAGAAATAAAGATGGTGAATCCACGTATAGGACTTGCGATTGCCGAAAATGCCTCTTTGATAGAAGATTCAGAAATACAAGAGATGTGGGCCGGTCTATTTGCGGCCTCGATGTCTCCGGATGGAAAAAGCGATTCTAATCTTTCATTTGTCAATATATTAAAGCAACTTACTACACTTCAGGTACGTATATTAAAATATGCGTATGAAAACACTAAAAAGGTTATTTATGATAACGGTTTGGTATCGGGATGTAAATATTGTATAACATTAAAAGAAGCCTATAGTTTGTTTCAAATTAACGATCTAAATCTATTAGATAGAGAATTGGATTTATTACGATATTTAGGGTTAATAGAAGAAGGCATAAATCTATGCAAAAAAGATGTAGAAATTAATTTGTCTTTAACTTCTTTAGGAATATATTTTGTATCTAAATGTCAAGGAGAATCTAATCTTGATACATCCACTTATATGACAGAGAGAGAATTTTATGCTCACCCAGAATATCAAACATCTTCTTTTTTAGAAGTAGAATAAGAAAGCCGCCGGTCGGAATCAAACCCGATTGGCGGCTTTTTCTGTCAACTGTCAATTGTCCATTGTCAATTGCCTACGGTTCCCCCACATGCCCCGTTATCACCTCCACCTGTCGGGGCGTGAGGATCTTCTGGCCGGAGGTATATCTTGCGTTGAGGAGCTTGGCGAAGAGCGGTTCCTTTTTCATCCATTTCTTCAACTGGTTGCTGGCCGACTGTGGCGTGCTGTTCGGGAAATAGAGCATGGCCAGCTCCTGCAATCCGTACGCGCGTATCTTGAATTTATCCATCAATATGTATTTGGTTGACGTAAATGTAAGCATAAAAAGAAAAGGGTGCAACCTTTTCCGGAAAAGCATGTATGCTATTTGGAAAAAGGATGCACCCTTTTTTAATACCGCTTGCCGCCTAATTGTCAATTGTCAATTGTCAATTGCTCAGAGTTCTCCCGGCCGTTCTTCCTCGTCCCCGCCGCTGTCGGCCGTTTCGTCAGGGTCGGCCACGCGCTCGAAGGTGGTCAACAGGCGGGTCTCCTGCAAGCGGCCACCGGGCGTGAAGACGATCTTCGGCTTCTTGATCTGCGAAGCGTTGAACGACTTCACATCCTTGCTGCCGGTCGAACCGACGGCGAGGCGGAACGAACCGATCTCGCCGAACTGCACGATGCGGCCTGCCTTCAGATGCTTGTCCAAGGTGTAGTTCATGCGGTCCATCACAGCCTTCACGTCGGCCGAGGTGAGCGTACAGCCCTCGCCGATCTCCTTGCAAAGCTCGTCGAAGCCCACATACCCGTTGTTCACTGCCTGCGCATACATCTTGCGCGGCGTTTCAGCCTGGTCCTTGCCCAGGTTGCGTCTCTCGATTAATTTGTACTTCTGTGCCATGTTGGTGAATTATGAATTGTGAATTATGAATTATGTATTGCAAAGGTAGGGGTGCGGGTGCATACAGAGGTTGTATATACGGGTTGTTTTGCATAATTATGCAGAAAAGGATGGGAAGTGTGGGATGGATTGTATATTTTTGCATTTGAAAAAATTGGATTCCATGCAACAGCAGTACGAATTGAATTTGGACGTTGAGACCAAAGGCGAGGGCATCAGGCACAGGCGTACCCGCGTATCCGTGCAGGCGGCGGGAGGCAAGACCAGCCGGCAGGAGCATGTGTACAGGCGTAACCGGGAGCTGATTGCCCGTTATTACTACTGGACGGAAATACGCCGGAGGCGTTTTGACGACGTGATGCGCATCCTGTCGGAGGAGTTCCATGTGGAGGAGCGCACGATCAGCAATGCCTTGCTTGACTTCGGTGATTACCTGGACGGTTTGTACAAAGGCAAGAAAAATATACGGGAACTGAAAAAGGAATACCCGTATCGTAACTGGGAAAACTGAAAAGCGGGGCATCTGTCACCCCGCTTTTTTATTGGTATTCCTCAAAGGTGGTGCCGTAGACGAGCGTGTACGTCTTGATGCCGCCGGCCATGACGGAAGGCCGTCCGCTCCGGCGGCTCAACGGCGAGAACATCTCATCCGCCGTCCACCCTTGCAGGCAATCATGTACTTCGCTGACGACGGCATAACGGTCCAACGCCTTTTCCCTTACCCTTTCAGGTGCCTTGTTGTATGATTCCCCCTGGTAGGGGAAAGCTAATTTGAGTGTGATCTTTAAATCCACTAACTGACACAGGTCGGTCAGGTCCCGGCAACTGGAATATTCGATGTCGATCAGGCAACAGGGGAAATCCACCGCCGGCCGCGTGGAATTGCCCACGTTCAACTGCCCCAGGTCTTCATCGATCCAACGGAGGGACGGAACCTCCTTTTCCAAACGGTCGCATAGCGCGACAAAGATGTCTTTGTTCATAAACTGTTATTTTAATGTGTCGATATATCCTTCCAGCCGCTTGTGTATCTCTTCCGCAAGTTCGTCCGACCGCCCCATGAAAGGACGTGCCGGTATGTTCGCCTGGCGGGTGTGTTCTCTTACCTCTACATTCCCGTATTTGGAGGTATGGCGCACATGGGCGGGTACCGTTACCCGGCCAGTGAACCCTTCATTGTGGACTTTGGCATAGTCCACCTTGTCGTTGCCGGCGGATATGACCACCTTGTCGCGCCCGACGTATGCCGGGCGGATGCTGCCCATCAGGTTGCCGCTGTCGATCAGGAGCGACCCGTTCCGGCGCGGAATCTTTGCCGGCGCCCACGGATTCCCGTCGAAAGCCTTCTCGCGGAAACGCTCCTTATAATAAGAGGTAGCGGTCTCGGCCACGATCTCGGCGGCATCGTCCAGTATCTTATCCGGCAGGGAGCTTAAATAATTTTCCAACTCGTTGAAGTTCATATTGAAATAGTTTATATATTTGTACCAAGAAGTTTCTTCAGGACGTTTATCAACTGCAAGCACCTCGCGGATGACGGGGGCACGAGAGTCGAATATTGAATAAGAAAGCCCTGAAGGAATCAATCCGAAGTGGGAATCTGGCACCGGCCATCCAATCCGGCGAGGCGGAAACGTCACGTGTGGCGTATCCCAGTCGGCGGACGGACGCAAGGACTTATTCCCGCGATTTTTTTATCAACAATCCTCTTCTGTATCTCCAGCGTGGGTCAATCCTACGACTTTTCTTCGTCTTATCCGCAATCTTGGCGTTCGGATAGATTTCAAACCAAGTGGCAATCCGGTAGGTTTTTGCGTCTGTCACATCGCAAATGACATTGATGACCTTCTCTTTATAGAATTTGATAAAGTTCATGTTCCGGAAATCCTTCGGCTTTACATAATCGTTTATCCATACTTCGTCCGGATGGGCCAACACGTCCGGTATGCAGTCCAACAAAGGTACCCGTGTCTTTGTGTACTTTCCGGATGTATGGCGCGTGAACACCTTTTCCGTCATCTCCACTTGACGTCCTTTGTAATCCACTATCCATTTGTGTTCGGACAGCCAATCCTCTTTTCTCCCTTCAAATGCTGCGGGGGCTTCAGTTGTGGCTTCGGCCAGTTTCTTGCCGAACGAATCCAGCCCGTAGTCGTTATAATACAGGTTACCGACAAGTTTGGAGGCTTTGTCCGGAAACTGTTGTATGTACATCTGATTGCGGGTGAACACCTCGGCTGTCTTTCCCCGGTTCACGTCCCAGTGCTGCGCCTCGACCTGTTTCCACTCTTTCGTGTTGAAATAGTTGTCACAACGATCCTGTTCCGTTTTCAAATCCAGATCTTCTACCTCATGCCCCATAAGGGCGACAACGTAGCATCTACATTTCCACCCGTTCGGCGGGAATATTTTGTCCCACCTCGGATCATTGGCCGGAAGGACCAGGCCGTCCAGTTTCCGGTGCTCCTCCCTCACCTTGTCGTCCCCGGCCGTCTTGTACTCCCAATAAGGGAAAAGCTTCGTCTTCCCGACCAGCCGTTGGTAGTTGCTTGCAGACTCGGCAGTCAGTACGGCCGTTTCATATTCGGTCTGCTGCCATCGCTTGTTGAAGACGTCCGTCGTCTGCAAGGCCTTTTTGTGGAACTCCTCGAAGCTACCGCTTTCCCGGAACAGGCTGTTCAGTTCCTGAAGCTCCGCCAGCGTCTTGGCGGCGGAGAAGTGGAAGACATTCATTTCCATCGAGGTGATGAAAGCGTCGTCCCGTGCCCCGTAGGTGAAAGCGGTATCGGCAAGCCCGACCACCTTGGAACGTCCCTTGCCGACGGCACGGACGAAGTCGTCCGCGAAGAAACGGAACAGTTCCGCGTCGAACAGTGCCTTTCCCTCATTGTCGACCACCCGGTTGATGATCCGGTTCTGCATCGTGTCGTCACTGAGGCGGATGCGGGCTTTGCCATCGGTCGCCCCGGCTTGCGGGGCTCCTGCGAAAAAATCCCAAAGGCGGAGGAGCCATCCCCGATCGTTGTTCCGGACGGCTGCCGCTTTCTCTTCCGGGTCGTCCGGATCATTCGGGTCCGGAGGCAACACGAATGAGGGATGTTGTTCTTTCCGTGCGATGGCCTCGTCGCCCTCCGGCTGCGGGATGTTGTATTTCTCGTACAGGTAGCTCTGTGGGATGGGCAGGATGTCGGAGAGCAGGACGGTTTCCTCGACGGAAATCTCCTGCGCCTTGTCCAGGAACTTGAACTTGCCGCCACCGGCCGGATACCCCCGTTTCTCCAAGAGCGGGACAAAATACTTGTTCAACATCCGTTCGACAAACCGGCGGTCCGCCCGGTGCTTCTTCTCCTGTACGGCCATGTGGACCTGTCCCTGCGCGAGCGAACTGCCGTCTTGCGTGGTCATGGTCTGGCCTAAGACGGTGATCAGTATCTCCTCGTTGCAGGCACCACGGAAATCGTTGTAAAGGGCGCCGTTCCCAGAACTGCTGAGTGTCGTCTGCGTGGCTTCCGTCTCCTTGGGTATGACTAAGTAGGGAGCCGACCCTGCCTCCTCGAATGCCTGGATAAGCGCTCGGCGGCTCTGTTCGTCCATGCTGCTGTATTTCCCGATCCGCTGGGGCATACCGAAAAGTTCGACAAACTGCGCCCAGTCGCCGAAGCCTCCCCGTTTGTAGATGACGAAGGGGGCGGCACGCAGGAGGATGCCGAAGTCGTCGTCACTTCCGAACTGGATAATCAGGTCGTTGTCCGCGTAGGGTATTCCGTGCTCGTCCTCCTCCCGGATGGCGATCTCCTTGGTCTTTGTCCGGATATGCTTACGCGGGATGGACTTGAAACCGAACCCGTCCAGGAACAGGCATTCGACCAGCGAAACTCCCCAGAAGCGCGAGAGCATGATTTCGCGTAGGAGCGACTCGAACTCCGGCGTGTCCATCAGCGCGTTCATTTCATCGACCTGTTTGCCGTCGATGGTAAAAGCGAGGTCCGCGTCCGTCACCGCGTCGATGCGTTTGTCGATAGCGTCCGACAGGTAGCCGTCGATCAGCAGGTCGGTAAACAGGTCGTACAGTTTCGTCCGGTTCCCCAAGTCCGCCAGCCGGAGGGCGCTCCGCCAGGAACCGATGTCGTTCACACCCCGGTGGATGGGGCGGACTAATATTTCAGTATGGACCGGCCGTTGTTTCGTTCCGACCGAATCCGGGCCTTTTACGGCCACTTTCTTTTTTTTCTTTGCCATGATTCATGTTTCTGTTTTCGTTTGATTATACGACCGCTCAAACAGCGTTCTAACGGTCTTTTAGAAATGCTGGCACCGTTTGGGGTTGCTGCCATACGCGATGGGACCGATCGGGGCGTTGCTTCCCGTTTCTTCTTCTGTTTCCCGGTCGGGCAGGTCGGGCGAGACGTCACCCCGCTGGACGGCCTTCAGCCAGTCGATGGCCCGTTCGTAGCGGTCTTGCCGGAACTTCAAGTCCGTCCCGGCGTTGCAGAGGTTGATGAGATGCCAGGTGGCGATATCCTTGACGAATATCAATAGCAACTGGTTCCGCTTGTTTCCCGAAGCGGAGAAAATGCGTGTACAGTCGAAACGCGTGAGATAGCCTTTCGCCTCGGCCACTGCCGCGTCGATGGCGGCCTGTGCGATGGTCTCGTCCCCCCGCGTAATGGTTTCGACCTGTTCGTCATGCAGGTGGGTGTTCAATTCCTGTATTGTCAAAAATGCCATGATCTGATATATTTGGATTAATATCGTTTCCTGTTTCTGGGACGCGCCCCGACGGTGCAACTGCCTGCCTTGACCGCCATTGCCTTTTGCTGGCAGATGAAGAAACCGCCCTCTATCGCGTCAGGACCGTCGGCAGGTGCCGGAAGCCCGTCGTCGAACAAGAGGAACTGTTCCTCCAGGCGTGCCATGTTGGGGTTGTCCTTCTCGGCGATGTTCAGGATCATGCGCCCCGCCCGGTTCAGGGGTTCCAGGTTGCCCTCGATACGGACGAACTTGTCCGGTTTGTTCCGAAGATCGGGCGATATGGGAATGATATATCCGGTCTCTTCCCATTTTTTCTGGAAAAGCGGTACGAATACCTGCTCGTAGAAGGGGTCCTGCAACTTGTTGTTCTCGATGGAGTTATACACCTGTGTCCGGTCGGCCACGTAATCGCGCATGTAATAATACCAGTTGACGAACTCCTCGTTCTTCACATGGTCCAGGTAGCCGGTAATGACATACAGGTTGCCGTCCAGTACACCCATCAGGAAGTTGGCCTTGAAAGAGCCAAGTTTCTTCACCCCCTTTTTATTGGAGACCTTGTTTGACGGGGCGGGGTCGCCGTAGCTGACCAGGAACGGGAACTTGTGGAGCGGCGGTACCGGTCCCCACTTGATCTCCTTGAAATAGCACCCTTCGGTCACCGGGTTGTTGAAACACTCCTTTTGTGCGCTGGCGGCGCTTACCTGCGCCAGCACGTCGTCGATCGTCTCCTCGTCGTTCTTCTCCGGCCAGACGGAAGTCCCGTAGGCGAAATCGTTCTTGGGGTCCGGGTGGTTGATGTCCACCATGCGCAGGTTGATGATGTCCCAGTTCCCGATCGGCTTCTCCCGGCGTGACAGCTCGAGCGCTTTCTTGCCGGCCCGTGCCACGCAACAGTCCTTGGCGATGATGTTCCCGCAAAAAATCGTGAGCAAGGGTTCCGAGAAGGAACGGGTGAAATAAAGCGCCTGTTCGAACCAGTTCCATTTGTCGTTCACGATCTCCGGATTGCGGCATTCCTCATCGGTGTCGTAATCATCCACGAGGATCGTGTCCGGACGTACCTCCTCGATCTTGACACCACGCGGGCTTTGCCGTGCCCCGACCGCCATGAAGGAGGCTCCCCCCTTGGTGATGAAGTTGTCTTCCGTCCATTTGAATCCCCTTTGTTCGCCGTAATAGAACCGGATACGCTGGTTGGCCTCCAGTTGTGCCCGGTAATGGGCAAGCAGCTTGATGGCGTTGTCGAGGCTGTTGGAGCAGAGGATGATGTTCCGCTTCTTTCCGGTCAGGACCAGGAAAAGGACAACGAACATGACGACCGTGCTCTTGGCCAGCTCACGCGCCCAGGATAAGACCTCGTACCAGTTCTTAGGGCTATAAATCAGCCGTTTTATGGCCTTTTTATGGAAAGAGGCAAACTCATATTTGGCATAGTTCGGAAACATCTCCTTGATCCAGAGCAACGGATGTTTCTCTAAGTAGGCCAGCCGCTTCTGCCGCTCCTCGTAGGGCATATCCAAATCGACTGCCGTATCTTTACGGATGGACTTCAGGTAGGCATCCCAATCTTCAAGAGCCTGTTTGTCTATGTTTTTAAGCGGTTTCATTTGAGCCGGTCTTTTATGTAAGCGTCAAAATAAAAGCTGAGTTCCTTCGCCTTTTCCGTGTCCGTCTTGCGTATCCAGTCGAGGATGCCTTTGGAGACGCTGATGATGTCGGCGATGCCGGTCTCCTTCTCCATCTTTTCGATGGCAGCCGCCAATTTGTTGATCGTGTCGGCTTCCTTGGAGGTGGCGAACCGTTCCCCATCCTCACGTCCGGCAATGGCCTTGTTGATCTCCGCCACCTGCCGGTAGAGGTTGGCCAACTGCTCCTCGCGTGTCAGGCTGACGGAAGCCTTCAATTCCTCCCATTTCTCCGTCTTCACCCATTTGCAAAGCGTCTGTTTGCTGACCCCGACACGCTCGGCGACTTCCGCCTGTGTCAGGTGTTCTTTCAGGTAGAGCATCTTTGCCCATTCCTTCTTTTGCTTCATGCTTAAATCCGTACCCATATCCATCTGTATTTTGCTGGTTTGCACCCTCAAAAGTACGAGCGATTTTCCGGATGGAATAATCGCAAAGTGTTACGATACAAGCTGATGTAAACAAATTGCTTATTTAACGTAACCATTACAACGCGATTTTTCCGGCTCGTTTTTATCCCGCAACTTTGGGGTGGAAAATCAAAAAAACGATGCCGAAAAAGACATTCATATTACACGATGAGACGGTCAATACGCAAGGGTTCCGGATGCTGACATCGGGAGCCGACCTGTCCGTATTCGAGAACAACCCGGTCATGCTGCTCAACCATGACGACTGGAACATGCCGATCGGCCGCTGGGAGAACATCCGCGTCGAGGGGACCCGGATCCTTGCCGATGCCGTGTTTGACGAAGACGACGAAAGGGCAGTCACCGTCATGGGTAAAGTGGAACGCGGATTCTTGAAATCGGCCAGCATAGGAGGATGGCCGGGGAAAAGCTCGGACGACCCGTCGCTGATGTTGCCAGGACAGACCTATCCGACCATGGTCACCTGGACAGTGCGTGAGGCCTCCATCTGCACCATCGGGAGCAACCACAACGCGCTGGCCCTGTACGACAAGGAGAACAAGCGGATGGACCTGAACGACAAAGGCACATTGATCAAAATGTTCGATACCGCTTCCGGTATCCATGTATCACATAAAAATGAAACGCAAATGACAATTTTAACAGGTTTATTGAAACTGTCGGACAATGCAAGCGAACAGGCCATTGCCGACGAAGTACGGAAGATCATCCGGCTCCGTGACGAACTCCAGGCAGAGAACGCCACGTTGAAAACAGAGAAAGAGGCGCTGTCGTCCAAAGTCCAGGCTTTTGAGAAAAAAGAGAAGGACGTGCGCAAGGCAGACGCGATCGCCCTGGTGGACAAAGCCATCAAGGAAGGCCGCTTAGACGCGAAAGGCAAGGATGCCTGGATAAAGATGTTCGATGCCAATTTTGACCAGGCCAAGGAACAACTCGACGCGATCCCGCCACGTGTCAGCGTGACGCAACAGATACAGACTTCGCCTTCAGGAGGTACGGGCAGCGTGAAACTTGCCGATATGACCTTCTCCGAGATCGTAAAGGCGGACCGTCTGAAGGAATTGAAGAAAGACGGGGAGCTTTACAGACAGAAATTTTTCGAGGCATACGGCAAATACCCTGCCTAAGAAACAAGTATAAACCATTATAAAAACAAACAAGAATGAAAGCAAAATTTTTTGTTTCGCTCATGACGGCGATTCTTTTCAATGCCCTGACAAGCGGCGTGTTCGCTTCCACGTTGGGAATCGGCCACGGGACCATGTTCGCCGTGCAGATGGGGTTGTCCCTTATCCCGTTGAACATGGCGGGATGCCTGATGGAGGGCTTGAACCGTGAAATCTGGATTCCGGAGATCATCGAGAAGTTCTATCCATCGGACTCGTTTCTTACGCATTCGAAGAGCCTGGACGCCTGGGTGGACAACAACAAGCTGAACTTGCAGGAGGCGGGCGTGGATCCGGAGGTATATATCGATAACGAGTTGTATCCGATCCCGATCGTGGCACGTACCGACATCCCGCACGAGATCATGTTGAAACGTTTCGACACCGAGAACACGGTACATATCAATGCCATCGAGATCGAGGAGTCCGCCGAAAAACGCCAGAGCGTGATCGAGGGGCACCGCAATTCGCTCCGGCAGAAGTTCGCCCGGCTGGCCGCTTTCAACTGGGCTCCGGTGAAAAACGGTGATTTTACCCCGGTGAAAGCCGCTACCGGTAACAAGAATGCCCGTGGATACAAGGCCATGACCTACGAAATGGTAATGGACATGGAACTGGCTTTCGATGAGCTGGAGGTTCCGACCGAAGGGCGTATCCTGATCCTGAACCCGCTGCATGCGATGGACCTCAGAATGCAGGACTTGAACATGTACAAGGCGTTTTATAACGAAAACAAACTGTTCTCCTTCACCGTGGTCCGTTCGTCCCTCACTCCGAAGTATAACGGCACGACAGGGCAGAAAGCCCCGTGGAACGCGGCAGTGGCAGCAACGGACGCGCCTTCTTCCCTTTTCTATTACAAGGATGCCGTGGCCCGCGCCCGTGGAACGGTGGATATGTATTACCGCCTGAACGATCCCGAATACCGTGGCGACGTGGTCGGTTTCAATATGCGCGGTGTCGCTACCCCGGTAACGGGCAAATACTTAGGGGCCGTCTATTCGCCCAAGGCTTAATGTTTCACTTTCAAAAACAGATACGATAATGAGTTACATCAACATGCAATCGCGTAGGAGCTTCGACTTCTACGCCCCTTATAACGAGGAAGGCGAACGCCTTGTGACCATCCCGTTCCCGGTGGCCGTGGAGCGGAAAGTGGAGGAGACCGGTATCGTGCATGATGCCAATCCTGCATTGGTGACCGTCGCCCCGGCTGCGGCAGAAACAATCGAGGTGGAGACGAAAGTACAGGCGGGATCACTCCTGGTTATCCGCAATGAAGGTACGGCCGTCGCTACCGTCGGCGGTGCGAACTGCGCGGCTTCCAAAGTGACGACCCTGATGTGGGACGGCAATGCGTATGCGGAACTTTGTACATCTGAAATCGCATAACCGATGGCCAAACTCCAACTCTTAGTCATCCACTGCACCGCCACCCCTCCCGGCCGCGAAGTATCGGCGGACGACATCCGCCGTTGGCACACAGCCCCGCCCAGCGAAGGCGGCCGCGGCTGGAAGCAGGTGGGTTATACCGACATGATCCACCTGGACGGAACGGTGGAACGGCTGGTAGCCAACAACGAGGACGACACGGTCGATCCCTGGGAGATTACCAATGGGGCAAAAGGGCATAACTTGACAGCCCGGCACATCGTGTACGTCGGCGGAGTGGACCGCGACGGCAAGACTCCCAAGGATACCCGGACTCCGGCGCAGCGGCAAGCCCTCGCTGATTACGTGAGGGACTTCCACCGCCGTTTCCCCTCGGTCCGGATTGTCGGGCATAACGAACTGGCGGCAAAGGCCTGCCCGTCGTTCGACGTACAAGAGTGGATCAAAGCAGTTGACAATTGACAGTTGACAGTTAAATTCATAAATCATAAATTCATAATTCAACATGAAACGAATCAACGGAATATTCATTCTATTGCTCGGTATGCTCCTGATCTCCGTGTCGCTGATGGCGCAGGAGGTGGCGACCGAGCCGGTACCAGGCATGGATTACAACGGGGTGTTTGCCTCGCTGGTGGCTATCGTGGCTGCGGTGCCCTTCGTAGTGGAAGTGGTGAAAGGCTTCTTCCCGAAAATGAACGCTATCGTGACGCAGATCCTATCATGGGTGGTGGCGGTCGCTCTCTGTATGTTCGGATGGTGGCAGCATCTCGGCTTCCTCGACGGACTGGACTGGTACATCGCCCTTTTGTACGGCCTGGGCAGCGGCCTGGCGGCAAACGGTATCGCCGATATCGGTTTGGTACAGTGGCTGATCTCCCTGTTCACCCGTAAGAAGGAACCCTCCAAGAAGGCCAACCCCTAATTGTCAATTGTCAATTGAAAAAGCTATGGGATGGGACGCATTCTTCGACTTCCTCGGTGCCGGCGGCGGGCTGTTGGTCCTGCTCCGGTGGCTGTCCGACCTGCCCTTTGTCCGGCTCCGGCTGAAAGGGAAACGGGAGGATACGTTCCGGAAAATGCTTGAAAAGGATTCACAACTGATTAACGAACTGCACGATGAAGTCTTACAACTCAAAGAACGTTTTTACGCGCAGGAGGCTTGCCTGGAGAAGATGGTACTTTGCCCTGTGTATGACCGTTGCCCTGCTCGCAAGTTCGTGCAGGAGTACAAGGCAAAATATTGCTACCCACCGGCTGGACAGCCTCGCCTGGGACAGAAAGGCAAGCGTTACCCCCGCGATAATACCGCCCAGCCGGGCGACGCTGGCGGTCCCGGTGGACAGCCTCCGTAGGTTGCCCGCCGGGGCAGCATACACGGAGAAAAGCGGGCAGGCGACCGTCAGCCTCTCTTACGAGGATGGCAACGTAGTCGCCTCCGCCCGTTGCGACAGCCTCGAACGGTTGGTGTTCGAACTCTCCGAACAGTTGTACGGCAAGACAGAACAGACCGGACAACGCGAGGAACAGAAAACCGCTCCGGCAGCCACCTTCGGCCAACGGCTTAAATGGTGCTTGAGCGGTGTTTTAACAGGAATCATATTAACGATAATCATTCAAATCATTTATAGATTATGGCAAAGAAAACAACGTCAGTCGGTTTGAAAGTAGCCCAGTTCGGAGACGTAAATCCGGCAGGTGGTATGCCTGCCGTGATGAAGCAGCTGGCACGTACATTCAAAGGCTCGGCAAGTTTCACCACTGAGGCTGATACGGTGACCAACTTCTATTGCGAGGAGGAACCGACAGTCCCCGTCGAGACGGTGGCTTCGGAAACCGGATTGAAACAGATCAAGCTGAATTTCATCGAGTGGGACAACGATACGCTGGTAGAAGTGTTCGGTGGCGAAGTGGAGAACACCGAAGTGACCATTGACGGGAAGACTTACGCTGTCGAGAAGTTCAAGGCACCGAGAGAAGTCGTGGAAATCGAGAAAGCGATCCGTGTCGTTACCCGATACAATGTGGTGATCGACATCCCCCGTGCGAAAATCCTTGCCCGTTTCATCTGGAACCTGGCAGCCGACCAAATCGCCCAGATTGAAATCACGGCAACCGCCATGTCTTCCTTCGGTGAAGACGACGGGGCTTACGAGATTTACAAGTTAGGTGCACCTAAAGCAACCGGTTCCTGATGGAAAAGCAGGCAAAGAAAGGCCGTGCCATCGAGTCCCACGCCGCTGACGCCCTTCTGGATAGGCCGTTGACCATTAACCTCCCGGCCCCGTGGCTGCTCCGCAAGTTCGGCAAGAAAACCATCCGCTACGGCGTCCCCTTTCCGAAAGGTCAGACCCTTTGCCGGATGGCAGCCCTCTTTTGCCGGATGGATCTTGACCTGAAGGAACTGAAAGCCGGCGACCTTGGCACCACCTTAGAATGTATCGCCCGCAACGGCAAACGGGTCTCACGGGTGATTGCCGAGGGGATGGTGGGAAATACCATCCTTTCCCGGTTATTGGTCCGTCCCTTGGCGTGGTACATCCGCTGCCATGCGACGATGAAGGGGATGGCAGAACTGGCGCAGATTATCCTGCTCTTGGCCTCCCCGGAGGGTTTTGTGAATACTATCTCATCGATCGCGACCATGAATATGATGGCGCCGACGACGGAGAGCCAGCCGAACAAAGAGAAAGGGAGTTAAAGGAGGAATACGAACCTCCCCATAGCCCGTTCGGACGTATCTACGCGCTGATCTCTTCCGGCGCGTTCACCTACGACGAAGTGATGCGCAAAATCCCCTGGTGCGTCATCCTCACGATGATCAAGGATCAAGGGCGGATACGAAAGAAAAAAGAAACAGAGGATGAAATGCTCGAAACGGAAGAAGAAGAATTAGCCTTCTTCGGCCTAAACAATTGACAATAGATAATTTGTTGTCGATGTCTTCATAAACTGTCAATTGTCAACTATCAACTGTCAACTGAAAAGATATGGACGAACCTTTATACGTGACATTCGAGTTCCGGGGCAACCTCGCCGAAGAGGTTGAACGGGTGAAGTTAGGCATCGCGGGCTTGCGCAACGAGTCCACGCAAACCTACCAGCGCCTGATTGCCGACAGCAACGAGGCATTCGCAGCCATGAGCCGGGGCAACCAGCAACTGGCCGTCAGCATCCAGGAGGATATCAACAGCCTTCGCCAATTGGATGCCGCAAACAAAGCCCTGGACGAAGGGTTTGCCCGTGGAACCGTCACCGCTGCCCAATACGCCGAGGGCAAGGCGAAACTCGCCATTCAGGAAGCCGACCTGCGCACCGGTATCCAGGAGAACATCAAAGTGCTCCAGGAATCCATCGACCAGGAACGGATGGCGGAGGGAAGCATTGAATCGCTTCGCGCCTCACTCGCTAAAATGGAAGAAGCATGGCGCAAGATGTCCGCTGCCGAACGGGAATCGACCGCCGGCCAGGAACTCAAAGAAAAGATTCAATCCCTGAAAGAGGAACTTTCCGGACTGGAGAGAGGCACGAATGGCGCTGCTTCCGGTTTAAAGCAGTTCCAGAGCCAATTGGAAGCCTGTCCCGGCCCGATCGGGCAGACGGCGACCGCCATCGGGAAAATGACCAAGGCGGCACTCGCCTTTATCGCCACACCGCTCGGCATGGTATTGGCTGCCATCGCTGCCGGGCTCGCTGCTGTCACCAGCTGGTTCCACCGCACCGAAGAGGGCGAAAACGCATTGGCCAATGCGACGGCGGCATTCAACCAGGTACTCGCCAGCCTGCTGGATGTGGTGGATAAGGTAGGTGAATGGCTCTACAAGGCTTTCACCAAGCCCAAAGAGGCGTTGACCGACCTGGTGGACTTTATCGAGGGACAGGTGGTGAACCGCATTACGTCAGTTGGCAAGGCGGCACAAGCCGTATGGAAGATGTTGCAAGGCAATATCAAGGAAGGGGCGGCCGACTTTGCCAACGCCTGGTTGCAGGGATTGACCGGTATTGAGGATGCCGGACGGAAAGCCTCCGCATGGATGGCGGATTCCAATGAGAAGATCAAGGAGTCGGTCGAATTGCAGAAACGCCGGAACGCCCTCGATGTAGCGGAACGCGACCTCCTGGTCGAGCGTAGCCGGCTGGAAGCCCGTATCGGCGAACTGCGCGACAAGGCGTATGATATGAACTCGCCGGAGGCGGAACGTTCCAAGGCGTTGAAGGAGGCCATTCGCCTGACGGACGAACTCTTCGCCAAGGAACAGGCCATCGCAAAAGAGAAATACGAAATCATCAAGAAACAGAACTCCCTTGCCAACAGCAACAAGGCCGACCTCCGTGCCGAAGCGGAAGCCCTCGCCGAGGTGAACCGCTTGGAGGCGCAACGCTATGCCTCGCGCCGCATGATGTTGCGCCAGAGCAACACGCTGGACGGGAAGCTGCTGAAGACCAATGAAACGGAAGACGGTCCGCTTGGTTCCATCCGGTACTATGAAAACGTCATCAAGAAATTGAAAGAGGCACACGCCTTAGCTACCGACGACCAAAGCCGGGAGAAGATCAACCAAGAGATCGAGAAGAACGTCAAGGAGTTGGAGCGTATCTCCGAGCGGGTCGGCAAGGTCGCTTTGGAAGCCTCGAAAGAGATCATCGAAAAGGCGTTGTCTGCCTCCGAGCGGCTGGACACCTCCGACCTCGACCGCCTGCGGAAGAAGATCGAGCAGGTCACGACCCGGACCCAAGAGGCTCGCGAAGGTATTTTGGGCCTTTTGGATGCCTGGGGCACACTCAACGATTCCGGCCGGGCGACCGCCATCGCCGACGAATGCTTCAAGATTGCCGACAGCCTGTCATTGGCTGCCGAGACCGCGGAACTGTTCGACGAAGCCTTGGGCGGCACCCTTTCGACCGTCGCCGAACTGGTTGGAGGGGTTGGAAATATCGCCGGAGGGGTCGGCCGTGCCCTGAGCGGCGACGTGATCGGTGGTGTGACCGGAATCCTATCCGGAGTTACAGGTATTATCGGTTCGTTCAAAAAACGGACGGAGGAGAACAAACGGATTCTCGCCGAATACAAGCAGAGCCTCTTGGAAACCGAAATGAAGGAACTGGAGTACAACGCTATCCTGCGTGAACGGCTCCGCCTCCAGCAACAGATCGGCGAGACCTCCTTGGACTATTTCACCCGGCAGGGCGTGGAACTAAAGAAACAGGCTTCGCAGATTGAAAAGGAATATGCCGAGGTCTGGAAGAAGCTCCAGGACGAACAGTATGTCACGGAGACCCACTACAAGCACGGCACCTGGTTCCGCAAGGCAAAGACTTGGAACGACTACGACTCGCTGGCCGGCAAGACCTACGAGGAGATGGAATCGCTCTATACCCAGGGCAAACTGACCGAATCCGCCCAGACGCTTTTCGAGCAGCTCCGGAAGCTGAAGGAAGAGGGAGCGGACGTGGCGGACCTAATCGACGACCTGAACCAAGAGATGAAGGAGGCCTTCACCGGAACGACGGTCGATTCCATTACCGACAGCATCATCCGGGGTTTCGCCGAAGGCAAACGCTCCGCCAAGGACTTTGCCGACGATTTCCAGCAGATGTTGAACAACGCCGTCCTGCAAGGGGTGAAGATGAAGGCGCTGGAAGAACCGCTCCGCAAGTGGTACGAATCGTTTGCCGAGGCGAGCCAGAACGGATTGAATGCCGACACGATCGCTTCGCTCCGGGAGCAATACAACAAGATCATCGAGGACGCAGCCAAACAATTAGAGGATATGGAAAAGGTGACAGGTACAACGATCGGCAATATCGCCGACACCGGCCGTACCGCCACCGCGCAAGGAATTGCCTCCATGAGCCAGGACAGCGCGAACGAACTGAACGGCAACTTCTACGCCCTCCTGATCTATGCCGACAAGACGTGCCAGGGCGTAACCAACATCAACACGATGATGGTGGAAGCCCTCGGCGTACTGAACCGCATTGCCGCCAATACCGACCGGCTGGAGGCGATTGAAAAGAACGTCCGCGAAACACGAATATTCATTCAGGATATGGCAAACAGAGGGATCATTTTACGCAAGACAGCATGACGAACAATATCTACATAGACGACATCAACCTCCGCGGCCGTTTCGGTTGCTGGGTGACGCGAGGGGGCTACAACGGCCTCCTGGCGTTCCCGGCGATGAAGGAGCCGGAGGCGAACGACTGGCCCGAAGAGGACGGCATCGAGGTGGACCTGTCCGACCCGAAGTTGGAGCCGAAAGAGGCGACCGTCTCTTTCCTCTCCGATACGAACGGCGGGGCAAGCGACCTTATTGCCTACCTCTCCGGCGAGGGCTACCATACGGTACGCATTCCATCTTTGGGGCGCGAATGGCAGCTTCGGCTGTCGAGTCATCCGGCCAACAAGGTCTATCCGCTGGCGACCGCCTTCAGCCTGAAGTTTGTCGAGGACAACCCGGTGCGCCCGGCTTCGGAGGAACTGCCCTCGCCGGGGCTTTGGATGCCGGAGAGCCGATACAAGCTGGACGATGTGCCTTTGTCTGCCTACGGCGTAGTGGTCGATGAAAGCCGGAACGCCCTCCTGAAAGCCCCGACGGTAAAGATGAACCTTTGCCGGAATATAGAAACGGAGGACGGGCAGATTTACGACGCCGACCATTTGGTGTTCCAGAAGAAGGAAGTAACGTTCAAATGCCATTTGAAAGCCGCTCGAATGGCGGATTTCTGGCGGTGCTACGATAGTTTTCTGGCTGCCTTGATCCAGCCGGGCGAACGGCAACTCTATGTGGAGGAGATCGGCAAGGCGTACCCCTGCTATTATAAAAGCGCATCCGCCTGGAAGCTGCTGACATTATGCGGACCGGTGGTGGCGCAGTTCGACCTGACGTTAGTCTTCACCTCCTTTAGGTTGTATGAAACGGATTACTTCCTGGCAACCGAAGCCGGGGAATTTATCCTAACAGAAGATGGCAACTACTTTATAGATATGAAATAACGATGACGGGACAGGAACAAAAAATAAAGATCAGCGATTTGCCCTCCTCTGTCTCCTTCCGGGGATTGTGGACATTGGGCTATCAGTATATAGATGGTGAGAAAACAAGCGTGAAGGTGTCACTGGATGAGATACAAGCGGCGTATGATAATGTGGTGTCGGCGACGGATTCGGCCAACCGGGCGACCACCCGTGCGGAAAATGCTGCGTCTCTGGCCAACCGTGCGGTAACGGAAACGTTTGCAGTCAAGGAATCTACCGGACAGGTCAAGCTGGAAACGGAAACAGTCCGCGACGAGACAGCCCGGGTGAAGGAAGAAACGCTTGCCGTCAAGAACGAGACCGACCAGGTGCGACAAGACACGCTTGCCATCAAGGATGCCACCGAACAGGTCAAACTGGAAACAGAAACGGTTCGCGATGAAACAGCCCAGGTAAAAACAGAAACCCTTGCAGTGAAGGAGGAAACCGACCGGGTACGCCGAGAGACGCTTACAGTTAAGGATGCAGCCGACGAGGCAACCCAACAGACTAAAGAAGCAACAGCCATCGCAAAATCCGTATCGGATCATCCCAGCTACATCGGAAGTGACTATCATGTATATGTATGGGACTACGTAACGGAGACCTATAACAAGACAGATACCGTCCTTCGTCCCGAAGGGTTCAGCATATACCGCACTTATCCTTCCGTGGAAATGATGGAAGCGGATTTGACGGAGGTGCCGGAAGGGAAATTCGTGCTCATCAATACGAACGATGTGGAAGTCCCGGATAATGCAAAACTATATGTCCGGGGTGCGACTTCATTCGAATATCTGGTCGATATGTCCGGCGCTATCGGTTTCACCGGCAAGACCCCGCAAATCACCATCGGGAACGTCACGGTGGGCAATTCAGCTTCGGCAACCCTTTCCCCGGACGGTTTTGACGAAGACGGAAATCCCAGGTATAAGCTGAACCTGGTGGTGGTTCCCGGGCCCAGGGGATTCATCCCCCTGATCGAAACCGGGACCGTAACGACGGGGGAAGCCGGAGGCGAAGCGGCTGTAGAATTGCTGCCTAACGGGCAAACCGAGGACGGAAGGGACAAGTACCTGCTGAATTTTGTCATTCCGCAAGGCCTGCCGGGAGAAGGTTTCGGAAATCTGGCAGTGGATCCTTCCGGAGTCCTGGCTGGTAAAAAGTACCTGTTGATGTTTTCCCGTGACGGGATGCCGGAGAGCGGCACGCTGATCGAGTATGTCGCCCCAATCATCCCGAAAAAAACAAGCGACCTTGAAAATGACTGCGATTTTATTGATACGGCCGGAGTGGAACAAAGGATCGGGACGCATGATGGTGATTCCAGCGCGCACGGTGATATCCGGCAAAAGATAACGGCCGTGGAAGCGATCGCCCGTGGAAAATCGCGCGCGAAGATTTTCGACACGGTAGAAGAACTGGATGAATGGCTCTCCAAGGAGGAAAATACGGTATTGTTGCAAAAAGGAGATAACCTCTACATCCGGGACAAAGGCGTTCCCGATTATTGGTGGGACGGTACGGCAAAACAGGAACTGGAAGTGGAGAAAGTGGACCTTTCCGTTTTTTATGACAAGGAAACGTCAGACCGCCGTTTTTCCTTCAAACCGTTACAGAAAACAGCGGTCTTGTTGCCCGGATCCTGGATAGAGGACGAGGAAGAGGGACTATGGTGGCAAGAGGTGGAAGACGCTGATGTCCGGGAAGGTTGTTTTCTTGAAGCCTGGCCCGTGGACAAACAATCAGCCGACGAAGCCGTACATGTCCATATCTATGAGAACATGCCTGTTGTGGCCGGCCGGTTCCGGGTTGCAGCCGAGAAAAAGGCATCTGAAGCAATAAACATAACTTATACGATAATAAAATGAGTTACGGGATATTCAGATTGAACAGATGTTATTCAGGTCCGAAAGTGCTCATCATATCGGCTGAAGAACATGCGCATTTTATACGGGAAGAAACCGGATGGTACATAAGGGATGATTTCGGGGACGAAACTCCAGTATTTTCAGAAGATGAGAAACCTGTTTATACAACATCCACCAAAAATGATGCAGCATCCGAGAACCTTTCTGCATGTGAGCAGTTGCAGATTGAATATGGAACCGTCGGGCGTGAAAGGGGAATTGCAGAAGAAATACATCCGTATGGCAGTGCCGATGTTTTTACAGAGCCGGCCTCCACAAGGAAATTGCTTACTGAATCCGGTACCGCCCATGATTCGGTCAGTGTCATTTTAGAGGGCGGGGAAGATTCGTGACAGATTCAATAATATCATAAATTCAAATAGTATGAAAAATCAAGAAGATTTTAAAGTAAGAGGAGAAATCGAAGTGATTCTCGAAGATGAAAATGGGAATGTCAAACATAGGGAAGTGCATCATAACGCCATCACGCGCCCGGTCCTTTGCCAGATGCTTTCTTCCGTCCTTAATACGACAGGTATCCAGGCGGTAACGAAATTCAACACAAGAAGCGACTATACGGCTGCAAATCCATGTGGAATATTCCTGCTTTCGGGAGATATCCATATTACAAAGGACACGCATATACCTCCCCATTTGAATATCATCGGTGGATATAACGACAAAATCGTATTCAAGAATGTGAATGGTGAAACAGTGGAAAATGAAGACACCATGCTGTTGATCCCGCAAAAAGTAGGCATGAACATCAATGGGGAAATCCGTTACACGGTTGAATATGTGAAGAACACATTCAAGGGAACATTCAAATCCATCTTCATAGGCCCGTCTAATAATTATGCGCTCCGGTGGTATTGCGGTTCCAAGGATACGGAATTTCCTGATTTGACGTTTGACGCAGAATATTTGATCAAACATACGACTAACGGCACGGTCATTTATAAAAAGAAATCCGACAACAGCGAACTTTATACGCTTAATCTCAAGACCAAAGAGATGGAAACATTCACGGCGTCGACTGTTCCGATGGCTAATATCGCCAAAATGCACGGTGCCGTCGTTTTGGGTGATTTGCCGGTAATGGTGAACAGGACCGGTTTGAACGCGGCCAAGAACGGCCACGTCCTGACGTTCTATATTTATCCTTCTTGGAGGACGGAAGCCACCAATCCGGCCACAACGGTGACATTTGAAACTCCGGTTGTCGAAGCCGGGGAAAATGAAACATGTGCCTATTATAATAACGGCGTTATTCCTGTAGTTGTCCCGCGTCCGGACTTGGGTGATAACGTGCTTGAAGTATTTGTCCCCACTCACATTAAAAATGCAGGCAAGGCCGATGCAAGATGGGTGATCCAGAAGATTACCGCAACAGTGAACGCTCCAGACGATATTGAGTTTGAAGCCGAAGTTTTTGCTGAATTACCTTATCGGATATCCTGTTACAATTTTAACAATATCCACTATCAAGTTACCGGCATGTATCATGATGGTAAATATTACCTGCCTTATTATAACGTGATGAATCCTGTAACAGGAGCAGAAGTTACACTTGGATCGCAGGATGCACAGGAAGGGATTATTGTTGACGCGGAGACAAAGGCCGTCTTGGAAGGTTTCACGCAATACATCGGCCGGACAAACAATCTTTGGTTGTGGGTCGAGTCTGATGATTTCCGACAGATGCGTCTTAACAATGCCGATATACGCTATGGGATGTTTACCCGTGCTTTTTCAGGAACGAATTTGGATGCCCCTGTAGAAAAAGGGCATAATGACACATTACGTGTAAGGTACAGTTATGTGATCGCATGACAGATGTAGAAATAAACAATAAGGCAAATAATTTGAAAAGATGGTAATTTACGACAAGGCATGTGATGTTATTCTCGACCTCCCTGTCAACGACTCCAGCTACCGCTACCGGGCCATCC
>ENA-UENY01000151-UENY01000151.1-human-gut-metagenome-genome-assembly--contig:-NODE-151-length-47905-cov-45.642615_pt1 | contig 47905 bp, 50 predicted proteins | sample MGYA00242886_ERZ507888 | MGnify/ENA primary metagenome ERZ507888 (study PRJEB26167, sample SAMN06115543) | human gut metagenome | host: Homo sapiens | place: China:Chongqing | collected 2014-11-10... | reverse complement strand
CTTTCCGTTACCTGTTCCCGTTTCGGTAACTGCCCGGCTAACGGTTTGGTAACTGAACAACCTCAATATTCCGTTGTCGTTTGCATTTTCCACATTTTGTAGAATACAGAAATACAGCTCATTTCAAACGACTTACGTTTAATCTTTACCTATTCACTATTACTTGCTTCACCTTGTATATTCCACCTCGCCCGCCACACGTTCGCCACGACCATGACGCTCGCCAAAGGCGTACCTATCGAGAGTGTCAGCAAAATGCTGGGGCATACGAATATCCAGACCACTCAAATTTATGCCCGTATAACCAGCGACAAGATAAGCCGTGATATGCAGGCTCTTTCCGGGAAATTGGATGAAATAGAGAAAATCGCGTTAAAAGCATAAAGCCATGAATAGAGGAACATTGAAAATCGAACCATCGCACACGAACGGAGTTCAAGTGTCGCTTATCCTATCGGATGACGGAACCGTTTGGATGTCTGTCGAAGAAATCGCGCATACATTTAATATATTGGCGGCGAGTGTCGTGCGGCAAATAAAGAAAATACTTGCCGCTGGAGAGTTGTACGAGAAAGAGGTACGTCGGGAACAGACGACCACCCTGCCCGATGGAAGACTGTGCATTGCGGAGTATTATAATCTCGATATGATTATCGCCTTGTGCTTTTCCATAAAAAGTTATCCATGCGTCGTTTTTCGACGCTGGATACGGCAACGGCTCGTCCAGACACTAAAATCAAAATCGGCCACACCTCTTATTCTACAAATCAGAGCAGACGGTATCATCAACTGAACGCGGCAACGGCGGGAGAAAATCAAAATCTCCCGCCGTTTTTTTGTCTCTATATGGATCATTTGGGAATAAAACATTCCCGTGTCGGTAACGACAATGGAAACCGCCATGCCACAAACCCGCATATTTGCCGCATAAGAATAAAATGTTGCAAATATGGAAATTATAACATTCGATCACAAGGTATATCAAGACCTGAACGACAAGATCGAGCGCATAGCCGATTACGTTTTCAGGAAAGAGACCAATCCCCGGCAGGAGCCTGAAATCTGGCTGACAAGTGAAGAGTTGGCCGATTTGCTGAAAATCAGTACCCGCACACTCCAGCGGATGCGCAAGGAACACGCCATTCCCTTTACCATGTTGCGAAGCAAGTGCCTGTATCGGCTTTCCGATATAGAGGAATGTATAGCCAAACGTATCGTGCATTGCCATCCGAACACGCTGGAGGATTTCAGGAAGAACTATTATCTCACGCATAAACAATTCGGCCTATGATACTTGAAACCGATGTTTTCGAGATGTGGATGGAGAAGATCATGGAACGCTTCGACCGCCACGAACGGCTGCTCGCCTCGCTTGCGGGCAAGGAGATAAAAGAAATAAAATATCTGGATGGCGAGCGCCTGTTGGACAATCAGGACTTGTGCCAACTCCTGCAAGCGAGTAAACGCTCGCTGCAACGCTACCGCAGTTCGGGCGTGCTGCGCTACCAGATGCTCTGGCACAAAATCTACTACAAGGAATCGGACGTGCAGGAGTTTCTGAAATATCATTTCGATGAGTTCGCGGGCTGCCGCAAGGTCGAGAAAAGCAAGGGTTGAACGCCAAATGCTGCCATCCCGACGCCACAAGCTGCCATGCGGCGCTAAAACGGATGCGGCGGCGAATCCTCTGCTTACATTCGCAGGGCATCGGCAAGATGCGATCATATAACAACAATAGATTATGGAACAGAAAAAGAAAGAACAAGACGTGCTGATCGTCAAAGACGAGAAGACGGGTGAGATCGGCGTGGTCGCGGGATTGAAACGCGACGGCTCGCCGAACCTGAAAGCCGCCAAAGCGGAGAACACGCAGGATTTCCTGCGTTTCGACCGTCACGGCGATGTGCTGGACAACTTCTTCGCCAATTTCTACCGCCAATGCAAAGAGCCGAAACGCTTCGGTTTCTACCGTGTCGCGGCAGAGGGTGCGGACAAGGTCGTGGAGGTATTGAAAGAGTTGCTGAAAAATCCGAAAAAGAACGAGGAGCTACTCGCCCCGCACAAGGTCGATACGACCAAGTACGAGCAGGCCGCCGCGCAGCAGCAGACGCAGGAGGGCGAGACGCAAGCAGCCCCCACCGAGCAGGCGGAGGAAACGCCGCAGCAGGCTGAACAGTCGTCTGCCGGGGAGCGGCAGAGCAACGACGGGGGCTACAAGCCCATCGACGACAGCCGCCTCGACCGTGAGGCAATCGTCGAACGCTGGGGCATCGACCTCGCGGCGTTGGAGCAGTCGGGTGATCTGGAGCGTATGCGTCATTACGGCAAGTCACAACTTGTCGAGTGCACCCCCGATTTCGGCGGCATCCGTGTGCCGATGCAGGCGCGGTTGTCGCTGCGTGAGAATCCCGACGGCACGGTGTCGATTGTCCCGCACCCGATTCGCCGCGAGCCGAACCTCGACGAATACCTGAACGTGAAGTTCACGCCGGAGGATCAGGACAACCTGAAAAAGACGGGCAACCTCGGACGTGTCGTCGAGGTCGTCGATCCGGCTACGGGCGAGCTTATCCCCTCCTTTATCAGTATCGACCGCCTGACCAACGAGACGGTGGCCGTTCCCGTCTCGGCGATTCGCATCCCCGATGAAGTCAAGGGCGTGAAACTCGATCCGGAGCAGCAAGCCACCCTTTCGCGCGGCGAGGGCGTCTATGTAGAGGGCATGACGGCCAAGAGCGGAAAGAAGTTCAACGCCACGCTCCAAATCAACGCCGACAAACGGGGGCTGGACTTTCATTTCGGCGGCCAGAAGAAAGCCCAGCGGCAGGAGCAGACGCAGACGGCAGACGGAGCACCGAAAGAACGCCGCCTGCGCATCGGCAGAACCCTGCTCGGCGCGGAGGTCAAGCCGGAGTACAAGGCGGGCTGGGAGCAGAACAAATGGGTGTATATCGAGGGCATGACCGACAAGAAAGGCCAAAAGTTCAACGCTTATGTACGCCCGAACCACGAAAAGGTCAAGTACGACTTCAGCCGCAAGCGGCCGGAGCAGTCGCAGATCTACGAGGTCAAGCCCGATGCCGCCTCCCGCACGCAGGTCGCCGTCAATTCCGAGGGCAAGACCGACGAGGCGACCAAGCACATCGGCGAGCCGCTGCAACGGGGGCAGACCGCCCCGGCCAACGAGGAGCAGCAGCGCAGGCAGCAGAACGCGAACAAACCCCGAATGAGGATGTAGCTATGGCGGCCTTTATCATCCTCCTGCTCTTCTGCCTTGTATCCGTCGCGGGCGGTTACGCCCTGCGGCGCGTCGATTGGCAGGCCATAGAGCGGGACAACGAACGCTACTACACCTCCGACGGGTATCACGTCTATTACGACCGTAAAATCCTGTGCCGCCTGCGAGACAAGGAACAAGAGACGCAGGAACCGAACGACGAGAATTAAAAACGGGGTTCTCAACCCCGACCACTAAATCCACATTAAATAAATCAATTCAGAATGAAAACAATTATTGCAGAAAAACCGAGTGTGGCGCATGAAATCGCCCGCATCGTGAAAGCGACGAAAAAAGAGAACGGCTATTACACGGGAAACGGCTATAACGTAACGTGGGCGTTCGGGCATCTGGTGCAGCCCGCCCTGCCGGACGGCTACGGCATCAAGGGATTCCACCGCGATAACCTGCCGATCATCCCTCCCGTGTTCCAGCTCGTGCCGCGTCAGGTCAAGACCGACAAGGGCTATAAGCCGGACGGCAACGTCGCGGCGCAAATCAAGCTGAACGGCAGTCTGTTCCGCAAGAGCGAGCGTATCATCGTGGCGACGGATGCCGGACGCGAAGGAGAGCTGATCTTCCGCTATCTGTACGAGTACATCGGCTGTGCCACACCGTTCGACCGCCTCTGGATCAGCTCCCTCACGGACAAGGCCATCCGCGAGGGGCTGGAGCGCCTCGAAAGCGGCAACAAGTACGACAACCTCTACTATGCCGCCAAAGCCCGCAGCGAGGCCGACTGGCTGGTGGGCATCAATGCCACACAAGCCATCACGCTGGCCGCAGGACGCGGCACGTATTCGCTGGGGCGCGTGCAGACGCCTGCGCTGGCGATGGTGTGCAGACGCTTCTGGGAGAACAAGCGTTTCACGCCGGAGGATGTCTTTCAGGCGCACTTCTCCACACCGGGCAACGAAGCCGATACGGTCGTGAAGTTGTCCTCCGCCGAGAAATGGAAGGAGAAAGCTGCCGCCACCGCCGCCTATCGGTCGCTCAAAGAGCAGGGCGCGGCCACCGTTACCAAAGTCGAACGCAAGGAGACCGTGCAGGAAACGCCCCTGCTGTACGACCTGACGACACTCCAGAAAGAGGCGAACACCAAGCACGGTTTTTCGGCGGACAAGACGCTCACCATCGCCCAGAAGCTCTACGAGGCGAAACTCGTCACCTATCCCCGCACGGGTAGCCGCTATATCCCCGAAGACGTATTCGCGGAAATCCCCTCGCTGCTGCTGACGTTGAAAAATAATTCCACATGGGGCCGCCGCCTTGCGCTGCTGGGCGATGCCCCGACACGCCGCAGCGTGGACGACGGCAAAGTAACTGACCACCATGCCCTGCTGCCGACGGGGGTAAAGCCGAAGATACTCTCTGCCGATGAGCAGACCGTCTATGATATGATCATCGGGCGTATGCTGGAGGCTTTCGCAGAACGGTGTATTAAGGATGTAACGACCGTTACGGCGGAGTGCGGAGGCGTGGCGTATATCGCCAAAGGCACGATTGTCCGTCAGGCGGGGTGGCGTGCCGTGTACGGAGAGGAGACGGAGGACACCCTGCTGCCCGAATGGACGGAGGGCACGACGCTGCCCGTCGCGGGCTGCTCGATGACCGAGGGCAAGACGAAGCCCAAACCGTTTCATACGGAAGCCTCGCTGCTCGCGGCAATGGAGACCGCAGGCAAGGAGGTCGAGGACGAGGAGGTGCGGCAGTCGCTCAAAGAGTGCGGCATCGGCACTCCGGCCACTCGTGCTGCCATCATCGAAACTCTCTTTTCACGGGAATATATCGTGCGGCACAAGAAATCGCTCGTACCGACGGAAAAGGGGCTGGCGCTCTATTCGGTCGTCAAGCAGATGCGCATCGCCGACGTCGAGATGACGGGGGCATGGGAGGCAGCGCTCGCCAAGATCGAACGGGGCGAGCTGCGTGCCGAGACGTTCCGCAAGGAGATCGAGGAGTACACCGCCGAGATTGTCTCCGAACTGCTGACCTGCGACAAGCTCTTCACGAGTGCCGCTTCGGGGTGCATATGCCCCAAGTGCAAGACGGGACGGATGCAGTTCTTCGGAAAGGTCGTGCGCTGCGACAATGCCGCGTGCGGGCTTCCGGTGTTCCGAGTGAAAGCGGGAAAGACGCTTTCCGACGCGGACATTACGGAGCTGCTGACCAACGGGCGCACCTCGCCGATCAAGGGTTTCAACAGCAAACGGGGCAAACCGTTCTCGGCAGTTGTCGCCTTCGACGGGGATTTCAACACCGTCTTTGAGTTCCCTGAAACGAAAAACGGCGGCAAAGACGCAAAGAGAGAGAAATAATGCCTATATTCGCCACTGAATACACGGAAATAGATTGTCTTCCCGGATTTACCGTCGATACCGATTTATTCTCTGTGGATTTAGTGGTGGCACTCGACGGGGACGTTGAGTGCCTTTTTTATCCATTCGTTTTACAATCCACTAAATCCATAGAATTATGAATCAGAAAGAAAAGCCTACGGAGTTGTCCTACTACGGGCTTTACCTGTTATCCCACCTCAAGGAGAACCACCCCGACAAGGCGCACGACGCGGCCTTTATCGAAAGCCGCTCCGACCATGCCGCCGACGTGTACGAACAAGCCCGCCTCGAAGGGTATCTGCCCGAAGGGGCGCACGAGCTGGCGATGGCCGCGCTGCTGGAGGGGCTGCGCTTCTCCAAGTACGACACCATCATCGAGGTGCTCTGGAACGAGTGCTCGGACGAGGTGGCGCAGAGCGACGCCCCGTCCGTCGCGTTGAGATTGCAGCCCTCGCTGGAGGGCATCTTCTCCCAATACCCGCTCTCGGACGATTTCGCCTACTCGCCCGAATACGAGCAGCTCTATACGGAGCTTACGGGAGCTATCCTAATCTTGCTGGAAGAGGATGGCATTTAACCGTAAGACCAAACTGCGGGACAACATCGAGGCGATACGCACGGCGTTCGAGTTAGGCAAGGCAGGGCGGGCGGCCACTCCCGAAGAACGGGAGCGGCTTGCCCGCTATTGCGGTTTCGGAGGGTTGAAATGTATTCTCAACCCGGCCTCCGACCTGACCGATGCCGTGCAGTGGGCGAAATCCGACCTCGACCTGTTCCCGATGACGGCGGAGCTGCATCGGCTGATCCGCGAGAACAGCGCAAGCGAGAACGAGTACAAGCGTTATATCGACAGCCTGAAAAGCTCCGTGCTGACGGCGTTCTATACCCCTACGGCGGTAACGGAGGCTCTGGCCGACACGCTGCACGACCACCATGTGCGCCCGCTGCGGATGCTCGAACCCTCCGCAGGACACGGGGCGTTTCTCGAAGCCTTTGCCCGCAAGGATACCCGTGCGGATGTGATGGCCTTTGAGAAAGACCTCCTGACGGGCAGGATTCTCGCCTGCCTGCACCCCGACAAGAAAGTGCGTGTGGAGGGCTTCGAGCGTATCGAGAAGCCTTTTAACGACTATTTCGACGTGGCGGCCTCCAATATCCCGTTCGGGGATGTGGCGGTCTTCGATCCTGCGTTCTCCGCAAGCGAGGCGTTCGGGCGTCGGACGGCGACCAAAGCCATCCACAACTACTTTTTCCTCAAAGGGCTGGATGCCGTGCGGGACGGCGGCATCGTGGCGTTCATCACCTCGCAGGGCGTGCTGAACTCGCCCCAGAACGAAGCCTCCCGCGTCGAGATGCTCAAACAAGCGGACGTGGTCTCCGTCGTTCGTCTGCCGAACAACCTCTTTGCCGACAACGCTGGAACGGAGGTCGGCAGCGATTTGGTCATCCTGCAAAAGAACGTCCGAAAAGAGAGGCTGACCGAGGACGACAAGTCGCTGTGCCGGGTGCATTTCGACAGTCGCGGTTTCAACACTAACGAATACCTGCACCGCCATCCCGAACGGATCATCCATACGAAAGCGGTGCTGGACACCGATCCCTACGGCAAGCCCGCGATGGTCTATCGGCACGAGGGCGGCGCGGAAGGCATCGCAGCAGATCTGCGGCGTATGCTCTCGGAGGATTTCTACAAACGTCTCGACATAGGCCGCTACATGGATGTCGCGGGGACGCTCGAAGGTGTCCGCCAGCGGAGAGAGCGGCAAGAAGAGAAGGCGACGCCTGAATCGGTCTTGCAGGAAGAGCCGACAAGGACGAAACAGACGGAGGCCGTCGAGCAGCAGACTTTGTGGGGACAAGAGGCCATAGCGGAGGATACGGTACGGCCTGCGCAAACAGATAAGGCGACTGCCGCACCTCTGAAAGAGGAGAAGCCCGAAATAGAGCCTCCGGTAATGAGCCTTTACGATCTGTTCGGCTTCACGGAAGAGGAGCGGCGCGTCGCCCAGACGGGCGGCAAGTCCCGTCGCAGGAGCAATCGTCCCAAGCTGGCGCAGCCCCGTCAGCCGTCGCTGTTCGACACGCCGATGCAGGCGGCGACGACAGCCACCCGAACGGAGCAGGCGGTGCATACCTCCGGTGCATCCGACACCCGCTATCCCGTTGAAAACGGAGTGACGGAGGAGATGAACCGTCGTATCGGCGAGGTCGAGCGGCAGATGCGTGAGGAGGAGGCGAAGCTCTCGGCGGAAGAGCGGCAGCGCAAGCACGAGGAGGAGATGAAGCCCCGGCCTTTCGAGGGATTGTTGGAGCCGCACCACCGCGAGGGGGCGTTCGTCAAGGTGAACACCGAAGGGACACGCTATCAAGTCGGCTACCTGAAAGACGTTACCCGCTACGGGGCGACGTTCCACCCGCTCGATTTGGACAAGGCGCAGCGCGAGAAGATAGCGGCCTACATTCCCGTGCGCGACGCTTACGAGCGGCTCTATGCCTACGAAGCCGAATATCACGACGAGGGCGATGCCATGCGTAAAGACCTCAATGCCCGTTACGATGCGTTCGTCGCGCGTTACGGCAATCTGAACGCCAAAGCGAACGTCAAACTCCTTATGATGGACGCATCGGGGCGCGACATCCTCGCCCTCGAACGGGCGGAGAACGGGCAGTTCGTCAAGGCCGACATCTTCGACCATCCCGTTGCTTTTTCATTGAATCAGGTTACGCACGTCGATACGCCGGAAGAGGCGCTCGCCGCCTCGCTCAACCGCTACGGAGGTGTGAATCTCGATTACATGGAATCCTTGTCGGACAACAGCCGCGAGGAGCTGATCGACGAACTGAAAGGGCGCATCTTCTACAATCCGCTCGCCGGAAGTTACGAGATCAAAGACCGCTTCATCGCGGGCAATGTCGTCGATAAGGCGGAGCGCATCGAGGCATGGATGGCCGGGAACCCGCACGGCGAGCGCGAGAAGGAAGCCCTTGTAGCCTTGCAGGAGGCCACGCCGCGACCGATTACGTTCGACGAGCTGGACTTCAACCTCGGCGAGCGGTGGATACCGACGGGAATCTATGCGGCCTACGCCTCCTATCTGTTCGATACCGATGTGCGTATCGGCTTCTCGGAGACGATGGACGAGTATTCGGTCAAGTGCAGCGGGAGAAACGCCAAAATCTCCGACCAATATTGTGTCAAAGGTTACTACCGCACCTACGACGGTGTCGCCCTGCTGAAGCACGCTCTTGTGAACACCGTGCCCGACATGACCAAAAGCGTGGGTAAGGACGAGCACGGCAACGACATCAAGGTGCGTGACAGCGAGGGCATACAGCTCGCCAATGCCAAGATCGACGAAATCCGAAACGGGTTTTCCGAATGGCTCGCGGAGCAGTCGCCGGAGTTCCAGAAGAGGCTGACGGATATGTACAACCGCAAGTTCAACTGTTTCGTGCGACCGCAATACGACGGTAGCCACCAGATGTTCCCCGACCTCGACCTGAAAGCTCTCGAACGGCGTTTCGGTATCAAGGACGTGTATCAGAGCCAGAAGGATTGCATCTGGATGCTCAAACAGAACGGCGGCGGCATCTGCGACCATGAGGTTGGCACGGGTAAAACGCTGATCATGTGCGTGGCAGCGCATGAGATGAAGCGGTTAGGGCTGGCGCACAAGCCGATGATTATCGGGCTGAAAGCCAACGTCGCGGAGATTGCCGAGTGCTACCGCACGGCCTACCCGAACGCGAAGATACTCTACGCCTCGGAAAAGGACTTTACGCCCGCCAACCGCGTGTGGTTCTTCAACAACATCAAGAACAACGACTACGACTGCGTCATCATGTCGCACGACCAGTTCGGCAAGATACCGCAGTCGCCCGAATTGCAGCAGCGCATCCTGCAAGCGGAGCTGGACACGGTGGAGGAGAATCTCGAAGTGCTGCGCAGTCAGGGCAAGGATATTTCCAGAGCGATGCTGCGGGGGTTGGAGAAGCGGAAAATAAATCTCTCGGTCAAGCTGGAGACCATCGCGCACGCCATCAAGTCTCGCACGGACGACGTGGTGGACTTCAAGCAGATGGGCATCGACCACATCTTCGTGGACGAGAGCCACCAATTCAAGAACTTGATGTTCAACACGCGCCACGACCGCGTGGCGGGGCTGGGCAATCAGGACGGCAGCCAGAAGGCACTCAATATGCTTTATGCCATCCGCACCGTTCAGGAGCGGACGGGAAAGGATTTGGGTGCGACGTTCCTCTCCGGCACGACGATCTCAAACTCGCTCACGGAGCTGTACCTGCTGTTCAAATACCTGCGGCCGCAGGAGTTGGAGCGCCAGAACATCAACTCGTTCGACGCATGGGCGGCCATCTTCGCCAAGAAAAGCGTGGACTTCGAGTTTTCGGTAACGAACAACATCGTGCAGAAAGAGCGCTTCCGTTACTTTATCAAAGTGCCGGAGCTGGCGGCGTTCTACTCCGAGATTACCGACTACCGCACGGCGGAGGATGTGGGTGTGGATCGTCCCGACAAGAACGAGGTGCTGCACAACATACCGCCTACGCCGCAGCAGGAGGAGTTCATCGAGAAGTTGATGGAGTTCGCCAAGTCGGGCGATGCTACGCTACTCGGCAGGGAAAAACTATCGGAGACCGAGGAAAAGGCCAAGATGCTGATCGCAACGGACTATGCCCGCAAGATGGCGCTCGATATGCGTCTGATCGATTCTTCCTTGTACGAAGACCACCCGGACAATAAGGCGAGCCGTTGTGCGAAAATGATTGCGGAGTATTACCACAAATACGACGCGCAGAAAGGTACGCAGTTCGTTTTCTCGGACTTGGGGACATTCCAGCCGGGGCAGTGGAACGTGTACAGCGAGATCAAACGCAAGCTCGTGGAGGATTACGGCATACCCTCCTCCGAGATACGCTTCATTCAGGAGTGCAAGAACGAAAAGGCACGCAAGGGTGTTATCGACGCGATGAACGAGGGAAAGGTGCGGGTGATCTTCGGCTCGACCTCCATGCTCGGAACGGGCGTAAACGCGCAGAAACGGGCGGTGGCGGTGCATCATCTCGATACGCCGTGGCGACCCTCCGACCTCGCGCAGCGCGACGGGCGTGCCGTGCGCAAAGGCAACGAGATTGCCAAGATGTTCGCGGGAGACAAGGTGGACGTGATTATCTACGCGGTGGAGAAGTCGCTCGACAGCTACAAGTTCAACCTGCTGCACTGCAAGCAGACCTTTATCAGTCAGCTTAAAAGCGGCGCGATGGGTGCGCGTACCATCAACGAGGGGGCGATGGACGAGAAATCGGGCATGAACTTCTCGGAGTACATGGCTATTCTTTCAGGGAATACGGACTTGCTCGACAAAGCCCGTTTAGAGAAAAAGGTCGCGGCATTGGAGAGCGAGCGCAAGACGTTCCACAAGGCCAAGAGCACCTCCTCGTGGAAATTGGAGGAGTACACCAAGACACTCGCTTTCAATAATGACTGTATCGCCAAGATGTCCGCCGATTTCGAGACGTTCCTCGCGCGGGTACAGACCGACAAGGAGGGCAACAAGCTCAATGCCGTGCGGCTCGACGGGCTGGAGGCTACCGACCACAAGAGCGTCGGGACACGCTTGCAGGAGATAGCCAAGAATGCCACGACGGGCGGCGAGTATATGCGTATCGGCGAGTTGTACGGTTTCCCGTTGCTCGTGAAGACCGAACCGCTGCTAAAAGACGGCAAGGAGAGCAAGCTAAACCGTTTCTTCGTGGAGGGAGCCTTCAAGTACACCTACAACAACGGGCAGGTGGCGATGGCCGACACCAAAGCGGCGTCGATGAACTTCCTGAATGCATTGGAACGCATCCCCAAACTCGTGGAGCAATACAAGGCGCAGAACGTAACCTACGAGCGGGATATTCCGATTTTGCAGGAAACGGTCGGCGGAGTATGGAAAAAAGAGGATGAATTGAAAGCGCTGAAAGCGGACGTCGCGGCGTTGGAGAGAAAGATACAACTTACACTCGCTCCGCCTAAACCCGAAGCCGGGCAGGAACCAACCGATGGCGTACAGCAGGCAAGTGAGCAACAACGCGAACAGCCGACGCAAACCGTCAAACCCGAAACGAGCGGCGATTTTATCCGCGATCATGTGCTTGTAGTGAGGCCGGGAATATCGGATGAATCCAAAATGCAGAATAAGGGGATGAAAATTTAGAGTTTAAGGACGACTAATTATTTTAGTCGTCCTTTGTTGCTATTGTAATTGATGTAAATATTACTTGGACTATCTAAAAATATTTTATGTCTTACTGATCCTCACAATATATTCTGACGGGGTACACCCCATCTGCTTTTTGAATAACCGACTTAAATGTTGGGGGTACTCGAATCCCAAATCGTAAGCGATTTGAGATATTGTTTCCCCATTCATCAGTTTATTCGCAACCAAGTCTATCACATAACGTCGGATATGCTCTCCGGCCGTTTCGCCCGTTTCCCTTTTGATTACGTCGTTGAAATAATTCGCCGACATACACAACCGGTTTGCACAATAAGAGACGCTCGGCATACCTTCCGATACGATTTCCTCCGATTGGCAGTAATCATGCAATAACGACTCAAAACGTGATAATATATCGTTATTGACTGCTTTACGCGAAGCGAATTGTCTCTCGTAGAACCGTGTACAGAAATTGAGAATCTGTTCGATGTAGGTTATGATGATGGCTCGTTGCTGCTCGTCGGGTTTATGCTCCAATTCTTTTTGAAGTTGTTTTAGCAGGGAGATTATCGTTTCCCGCTCATCACTCCTCATGTGCAAAGCTTCGTTGATCCGATAGGCGAAGAAACGGTAGTGATTTTTAATTCGTTCGTTAAGCGAAGTCCCGTGCAATAAATCGGGATGAAACAGCAAAGCCCAACCTTCGACTTGAAATTTCGTACCGTCGTATTCGACACCGCCGATCTGTCCGGGAGCTACGCAGATCAGCGTACCCTCATGATAGTCGTATTTGCTGCATCCGTAAGAGAGGTCTTCCAGAATATCATCACGTAGGAATAAAGCATAAACGGAGAACTTACTGCGGGTATGTAATATGGGAGAAACCGTCGCATAATCTATCACGCTGACCAAAGGATGCTGATCGGCATGTCCTACAAACGAGTTATAGTCATGGACGTTTTTAACTTTCAGTATATTATCCATATCGTCAATATTATCAATCGATTACAAAATTACGATTTTTCATGGATAATCTGTGTTTTTGGTATGGAAATCCGTGTTTTTCAAACGTCCATCTTTTAGGTATCCGATACTTTTGCATCAAAACCAAGACATTATGGACAGACGAGATTTTATCAAACGGAGTTTGGCAGTTGCCGGCGGTATGGTCGCCGGTCGGGTACTCGGAGCTGCCAATATGTTGAACGATGAATTAACGAAAAAAGGAGGTTATACGATGGATTATGTGACATTGAACAACGATGTGCAAATGCCGATTTTGGGATACGGCACATTGCGTATTCCGGTCGAACGCTGTGCCGAATGCGTGTCGGAAGCGATACGGAAAGGCTGGCGCCTGATCGATACCGCCAAAAATTATGCGAACGAGACGGAAGTGGGCAAAGGTATCCGGCAGAGCGGTATCGACCGGAAAGAACTTTTCGTGACCTCGAAGCTATGGTTCAAGGATTACGGTTACGAGTCTGCGAAACGGGCTTTCGATGCGACGCTCGACCGGCTCGGACTGGACTATCTCGACCTCTATCTGCTGCACCAGCCTTTCGGCGATGTCTATGGGGCTTGGAAGGCATTGGAGGAACTTTACGAGGAGGGACGAGTCCGTGCTATCGGTGTCAGTAATTTCCATCCGGATCGAATTGTGGATATGGGTTTCATCAACAAGGTCATACCTGCCGTCAACCAGATCGAGTTCAGCCCCTATTTCCAGCGTTGGGAGGATAAACGGGTGAACGATCAGTATGGCGTGCAGGTGGAATCGTGGGGGCCGCTTGTGTCAGGCAACCGTCCCGAAATATTCACAGAACCGACACTTGTGGAGATTGGAGCGAAATACGGTAAAACTCCGGCGCAGGTCATTCTTCGCTACCTGACACAGCAGGGCGTGGTAACCGTCTGCAAAACGGAACGTCCGGAGCGCATGGTCGAAAATATCGGCGTGTTCGATTTCAAACTCTCGGTCGGCGATATGGCGCAAATAGCGAAACTCGACAAGGGGCGCACGATGTCGAAAGACCACCGAGCGCCGGAAGATGTGAAATGGTTTCACACGGAATCGACAAGAGTATTACAATAATAATTGGGAAGAATATGGAAATTTCATTCAAAGACAAAGTGGCTCTCGTAACGGGAGCGGCCGGAGGCATAGGACTTATGGCGGCACGTATGTTTGCCGAGTCCGGAGCCTCGGTAGCGTTGGCCGATATCGACGGCAAGGTGATGGAACGGGCGGAGGAACTGGCCGCCGAAGGGTATAATGCAATCGGAATACGGTGCGATGTCTCCGACGAGGCGCAGGTGAAAGCGACGGTGGAAAAGACGGTCGCGACGTTCGGGCGGCTGGACGCGGCTTATAATAACGTGGGGATTCATGCCCGCGTCACCGGCGAGCTGGCGGAGTTGGAAGGTGCGGATTTCGACCGAGTGATCGCCGTGAACCTGCGGGGTGTGTGGAACTGCATGAAATACGAACTGTTGCAGATGAAGCGGCAAGGCAGCGGCGCCATCGTGAACTGCGCCTCGCAGAGCGGGCTGGTGGGTACGGACGGAATCGGCGCCTACACGGCTTCGAAGCACGGAGTCGTGGGACTGACCAAATGCGCGGCACTGGAATATGCCCGTCAGGGAATACATATCAACGCCATCTGTCCCGGCACCTGCGACACTCCGATGGTGCAGCATGCCGTCGCCCGTTTTCCCGAACACATGGCACACGTCATCGAGGGCATCCCGCTGGGACGCATGGGACGTGCCGAGGAGATAGCCTCGATGGTTCTGCTGCTGTGCAGCGAATACGGCGGTTTCGCCGTGGGGCAGGTATGGGCGATGGACGGAGGATATACAATCATGTAAACATTAAAAAACGAAAAGTATGAAAAGTAGCATTTTTTTATTCGGTGTATTGTTCCTGACTGGAACCATACTGACAGGTTGCGGAGGCAGAGCTTCCGACAATGGACGAACGGCTCAAGCGACCGATACGCTGCCTGCCATTCCTCATGTCGTGCTGAACAACGGGATGGAGATGCCGCAGTTGGGGGTCGGCACGTTTACTCTCAAGGAGACTGCCGCCGAGTGCGTGAAACACGCCATCGGGTTGGGATACCGTCTGGTCGATGCGGCGCAGGGCTATGACAACGAGGCCGAAGTGTGGCAGGGAATCAAGGAGAGCGGCATCGACCGGAGCGAGGTGTTCATCACTTCGAAAATCTCTCCCGACGCCATGCGTAGCGGCAAGGTGCGCGAGTCGCTCGACCGGACAATCGAAGCATTCGGGGGAACGTATGTCGACCTGATGCTGATTCATTGGCCGGTAGCCGGAAAGGTCGAGGAGACATGGAAAATCATGGAGGAGTATGTCGATGCAGGGAAGATCCGCGCCATCGGAGTAAGTAACTTCAACCCGCATCACGTGGACGAATTGCTGGCATACGCCCGTATCAAGCCTGCCGTCAACCAGATCGAAATTCATCCCTACATGACGCAGCAGGAGGTCGTGGGTAACACCTTCGCCAAAGGTATTCAGGTCGAGGGATGGGCCCCGTTGGGACAGGGAGGTGCGGTTCTTCAGGACGGGACAATCGGCGCCATTGCCCGAAACCACGGCAAAAGCATCGCGCAGGTAATCCTGCGCTGGAACATCCAGCGCGGTCTGATTGCTATCCCCCGGTGCGACAATGCCGATTATACGGCAGAGAACATGGATATATTCGATTTCGAACTCTCGCCCGTGGAGATGTCCGTCATCAACGGGCTGAACCGCAACGAGCGTACTTACGAGAAGAACGACCCGGATAATTTCCCGTGGTAAATAACTTATAATACGATGAATATATGAACAGACCTTATGTAATATTGACGATGATGGCCTCCATCGACGGAAAGATCGAGGGGAATTTCATCCACGACCACAACGAGGAGTTGGGCGATTGGTTCGAGTTGCAAAAGCTCGAAGACACCGATGCGTGGGGCAACGGAAGCAACACGCACGGGAAGTATTTCAGCGACACGAGTGTCGATCTTTCGCCTTATGCCGGAGCCGCATCCCCGACGGAAGACCATGTGCTGCTGAAACCGTCGCCCTACATCGTATCGTTCGATACAAAAGGCAAGGTTTTGTGGAACACCTGTTCTTTGGATTTTCCCGACGGTGTCCGCAATCAGGTGCTTGTCGTTACGACCCGAAGCGTTCGCCCGGAATATGCCGCCTATTTGCGGAAGATGCAGATACCCTATATTCTGGCAGGAGATACGACTATCGATCTGTCTGCGGCACTCGACAAACTCCGCTCGCTTTTCGGCATCCGACGCTTCGCCATCGTCGGCGGAGCGACCATCAATGCCCGGTTCATTCAGGAGGATTTGGTCGATGAGATACGTCTCGTAGTTGCACCGTTTATCGACGGTAGCAAGGAACTGACCATTACCGAAATGCCGGACAATACACGCTTAACGAAGGCCTTTGCACTCGACCGAATCGAGAAGTTGGAACATGACGGAGTTTTAATCATTTATAAACGAAACAAGTAATATGAAAACGGTAAAATTGAACAATGGAATTGAAATGCCCGTGCTGGGCTTGGGTACTTTTCTGTCGAACGACCCGGCAGTGTGCGAGCAGAGTGTCGTGGATGCCATATCTTTGGGCTATCGGCTGATAGACACGGCACAAGGTTACGGTAACGAAGAGCATATCGGACGGGCCATCGCCCGCTGCGGCGTGCCTCGCGAGGAACTTTTCATCACGACCAAGGTGTGGTTCAGGAATTACGGGAACACCCGCGTCTCGGTTGAGGAGTCGATGCGGAAGTTGCAAACGGACTATCTCGATCTTGTACTGCTGCACTGGCCGTTCGGCGATACATACGCCGCATGGCGAGTGCTGGAGGAACTGTATGCCGAAGGTAAAATCCGCGCTATCGGGGTATCGAACTACACCGCCGACCGTTTGGTGGACTTGGTGAACTACAATAAGGTGGTTCCTGCCGTGAACCAGGTCGAGACCAACCTCGTGTCGCAACAGAAGGATGTCCGGACCTGGATGGACAAACTCGGCGTTCAGCACATGGGTTACGCCCCGTTCGGACAGGGTAAGATCAATGAAATCTACGACGACCAGGTATTGCAGTATATCGCCGACCGCTATCACAAGACGGTACGTCAGGTGGTATTGCGCTTCCAGATTCAGTCGGGCGTGGTCGTTATCCCCAAGACGACGCACATCGAACGTATGAAGGAGAATCTCGAAGTGTTCGATTTCGAACTGCTCGATAATGAAATGGAGATTATACGTTCGTTCGATAAAGCTACTCCTTTAATTGGAAATCCACAACTTCCGAGAATTGTTGAAAGTTCCCAGAATTGGTAAGTAAATAACGATCCTTCTAATAATCCAATATAGTTGCCTTAATTTAAAATTGGCAAAAATGTAATTACTACAATGAGATTATTATTACAGCATCGAATCCTTATAGGGTACATCATATTGATAGCAGTCATCGGAAGTATGGCTGCTATCATGTTCTACGAACGAAACCGAGTACAAAATATCGAATCGGAAATAACCGAAATCCGGGAGGCCAATCGTACCATAAACGCCGCCCATCGGCATATTACCGTCCTTGCCACGTTGGGAGAATCCGCGATAACATGGGACGAAGAGGATTATCGAAAGTATCAGGTGCGGCGGTTGCGCATAGACAGCCTTTTGCAGATTTTGCAGCGAGACTATGAAGAGTTTGTCCCGACCAGACAAATAGATACGCTCCGTCTTCTGCTGGCCAATAAGGAAAAGCACTTACACGAAGCCATGCAGGTGTTTCAGCAACACGACAGCCTCTTGTCGGAACACCTGCCCGTCCTTGCCCGACAAACAAGAAGTTTCCGCACCGTAACCCGGAAAAAGAGAGGTCTTGCCGGAATTTTCGGAGGCAAAGAGACCGTGCAGATTCCAACATCTCCAAACACACTTCACTCCCTGAACGAGCAGTTGATTTCGATGGAGGAGGCACGGCAGCAGGCAATCGACGCTTACACGGACAGCCTGCGTGTTCAAAATCGGGAGTTGAACCGCAAGCTGTATGTGTTGATTCAAGATATGGACGAGCAAACGCAAGCCACATTTCAAGGCAAGGAGTTGTATCTCCAACAGTCCTACGACCGCTCGACCATGATTATTACCGGACTGATCGTAAGTGCTATCATTCTTTTGGTCGTGTCGTATTGGATTATCCAACGGGATATTCGGGAGAAAGCGCGTACCAAACGGGAATTGGAGGAACTGATCGAGAAACTGCGCCTGAGCGTAAAGAAGAACAAGGAGCTGCTCACGGCTCGCCGCCAAACCATGCAGACCATCATCCACGAATTGCGTTCTCCTCTGTCCGCCATCAGCGGCAATACGGAGCTGATCATCGCCGATACCGACGAGGCGGAACGCACCCGACATATTCAAGCCGTCCGGCAGTCCGTCCGTCGTATGACCATCATGCTCGCCGACCTGCTGAATTTCTTTCGGCTGGATAACGGTAAGGAGCAGGTATGCCCCAAGCCGTTTCAGTTACAATGTATCGCCAACGCGCTGAAACACGAGTTCACGCCGAGGACGGAGAAGAAACACCTTGCCTTTCACATCGAGGCTTGCGAAACCGATGTAGTGGTCGGCGACAAGAACATGATCCTCCGAATCGGAAGCAATCTGCTGTCCAATGCCGTGAAATTTACGGATAAGGGTTGTGTTTCATTGAAAACGAGTTACTCGGACGGAGTGTTCACACTCGAAGTCTCGGACACGGGGTTCGGAATTGCCGAAGCGCAGCAGAAAAAGATTTTCCATCCTTTTGAACGCCTGACCAATGCCGCCACACAAGACGGATTCGGACTTGGGTTGCCTATCGTGTGCGACCTCGCAAAGTTGATGGGAGGTAAAGTTTCTCTGGAGAGCGTGGTAGGAATCGGCAGCCATTTCACGGTACGCATACCGCTCAAAAAGGCGGAGGATGAATTTATCGGAGAAACGCCTGCCTCTCCAATATCCCGATACCTGCGCAATGCCTCCGTGCTGGTATTGGATAACGACGCGGTACAATGCACGATGACACGGGATATGTTGGCCCGTTACGAAATCGGGTGCGACATCTGCCGCAATGTGGGCGAGTTGTTGAACATGATGCGGGAGAGGAATTACGACTTGTTGATTACGGATTTGAAGATGCCGGATATGAACGGCTACGAGGTGCTGGAACTGTTGCGCTCGTCTGAAATCGGCAATTCACGGAGTATTCCGATAGTCGTGGCAACGGCATTGGACAGCAGTTCGGAAGAGGAGCTGCTCGCCAACGGATTTAGCGGTTGCCTGTTCAAACCGTTCTCCGCAACGGAACTGCTGGAGGCAGTCTCCTGTTGCATCGAGAATATGGAGCAAAAGCGGGAAATCACGCTGTCGCCGCTGCTCGCTTACGGGAATAACGAGGAGATCTTGGAGCGGTTGATAACCGAGACCGAAAAAGAGATGACGGAACTTCGTGCAGCCCACGAAAAAAGAGATATGGCCGAATTGGATAACCTACTTCACCATCTGCGCAGTTCGTGGATGCTGATCAATGCCGATGAGCCTTTGCGGGAGCTGTACGAATTGATACATCGGCCGCAATACGACGATGCCTTGTTGAATGAAAAGGTGCAGGCCGTGTTGAATAACGGGGAGCGGATTATCCGTCTGGCACGAGAGACAAAGGAGGGACTATGGGCAGAGTGATTATCATCGACGACAACGTGGTCTATTGCGACCATGTGGGCAATCTTCTGGCAAAAGAGGGAATTGAAACGGAAAGGATATACAGTCTGTTGGCTGCCAAGAAAGCCGTCTTGTCCGTTTCGGATGATGATATAATCCTTTCCGACTTGCGTTTTCCCGACGGGAACGGCATAGACCTTTTGAAGTATATGCGTGAAAACGGTCGTCGCAACCCGTTCTTTATTATGACCGACTACGACGAAGTGCCGACCGCCGTTCGCTCCATGAAATCGGGAGCGGACGACTATATCAGCAAACGGACATTGGAAGAGGAGCTGCTGCCCACCATCCGCAGTTTGCTGAAACGAAAGAGCCGCAGCCTTGTGAAACGAGGGCATATACTCGACCGCGAGAGCGAGGCGTTTCAGGCAATCGACCACCGCATCCGGCTGGTCGCTCCGACCAATATCAGCGTCCTTATATTGGGAGAGAACGGTACGGGCAAGGAACATATCGCCGCAAAAATACACCGCCGGAGCGACCGGGCGGATAAACCGTTCGTCGCCGTCGATTGCGGTCTGTTGTCCTCGTCGCTGGCCGCCTCCATCCTTTTCGGGCATGAGAAAGGGGCGTTCACGGGTGCTACCGACAACAAGGCAGGTTATTTCGGAGAGGCCGACGGCGGTACGCTGTTTCTCGACGAGATAGGCAATCTGCCGATGGAAGTGCAACAGATGTTGCTCCGTGCCATACAAAGCAAGACCTACCGCTCTGTCGGAGGAAATCGGGACAAGTCGTCCGATGTGCGTATCATCGCCGCCACCAACGAAGATTTGAATAAGGCGGTCGAAGAAAAACGGTTTCGCCGGGACCTCTATTATCGGATTCAGGAGTTCGTCGTCGAACTGCCGCCGCTTCGGAAATGCAGGGAAGACATCCTGCCGTTGGCGGAGTTCTTCATCGGCGAGATGAACGCGGAGCTGAAGAAGTCCGTATCGGGGTTCGATGCGGAGACAAAGAAACTGTTAGCCCTTTATCATTGGCCGGGTAATGTCCGAGAGCTGCGGCAGGTCGTACAGACCGCCGTACTAATGACCGGAGAGGGATTGATTCCGTCCGACGCATTGGGGCTCGATGTAACGGAGGCGGAAAGCGTGGTTTCGGACTTCGCGCTGGTCGATGAGACGATGCAGAAAGACCGTATCATAAAGGCGTTGAAGCAGACGGACGGGAACAAACGGCAGGCGGCCAAGCTGCTCGGTATAAGCCCGCCGACACTGTATAAGAAGATGGAACAATATAACATACAGTAGAAAAGCGATGAAACATGAAAGATATTCCGTAGAAAAAGAATATATTTGCAATACGATTGCGGAAGTGGCCTATCCACTTTTGCATGACATTTGAGAAAAAGCGGACAGAAAGCCTATGCTCTCTGTCCGACTATATATAGACATAAGACCGCAAGGCGTTTCAAGTGTAAATCTGGTAAATTGAAACTAAACGAAGCTAATTGCGTGATGCTTATGCTATGCTTTTGCATAGCGTGCACTCACGTATTTCGTTTAGGGGCTTACCAGAGCCTACACTTGAAGTAGTGTGTTTGCACGCTTCTTTTTTGCGACTTCCGGTTGAAAACCTAAAAACCGGATGATATGGCAAAAGTACAGATGCTCGCCCTCCAATCCATCGACGGATACATGATAGATGACCGTCCCGAATTGTCCGCTGTCCTTTCCGACGAGATAGCGAAGTTAAGAACTGCCGCCACTCACTTGTTGAACAAAGACGTTTCGCTGACCATGTTGAGCGATTGGGCGGAAAATGAGGCGGCGAACATCACCTATCTTATCGAGGCCGACAACCAAACGGCGGCCATCATCGACGGAATGTTCCGAATGGGATTGATCGACGAGATTGTTCTCTACACGATACCCGTCATTCTCGGTTACGGCAAACGGCTGTATCAATCCCCACTGCCCGAAATCTCTTGGAAATGTACCGCCACCCGTATCTGCACGAACGGCACGGTGCAGGCCGTTTTTCGTCGGAGCAACTGACAGACGCTTAACGCATTTTACACCACATAGGCGTTAAAAAACTTAACGCCGTTAAATAATTTTACGCTTTTTACTCCTCCGAAAAAGCGACTTCAAAATATTTTTCGCATTTATATTGCTGTTTATCAGTATTATGTAAATAGCTTATTGCAATTTGTCATTGGCTGGAACTCTGTTTGTTCTAAACACTTACGTGCGCATACAGAAAACAGAGTCAATAATCGAAAAAAAGAAATGACAAATGGAATATATCGTACTGACAGAAACGGATTTCTTCCGTCGCATCAATGAGGCCGACAGCCTGAACGACCTGTGTTCGTCTTATCGGGACTTTACCGATAGAGTGATACAACTCTGTATGGGAGGAATGAACCTGCACCATGCCGTCCTCGCCCTTATCCATGTGGAGACGGAGTTACAATTCCACCGGAAGTTTTACGGCGTGGAAACGGACAGCGTTTCGGGATTGTATATCCGCAAGGCCCTCGCTTTCGTGCGGAGGACGCAAAAGATTCTTGTACCCCAAGTGCCACCACTATCCACCCCGCAAACCGATTCGCAACCGACAAGCTCTTTCCGTTGGACGGGCAGCCTTGTCGAATTGATTGAGATTATCTACGCCCTCGACGAGCTGGGCTGTATCAATGACGGGCAGAACAATATCAAGGAGCTGGCGGCTTTCTTCGGCTCACTGCTCGGTCTGGAGATTAAGGACAGACATTGCTACGACGCCTATTTAGATATGAAACGCCGCAAGAATGAAAGCCGGACTTACTTTCTCGACAAGTTGAGCGAGCGTCTGAATCTGCGGATGCAACGCGATGATGCACGGGAGCGGCAGCGTCGGTAAGTACCACATTATTATATATAGAAAAGGCGATAACATTCAAATTACCGCCTTTTCTATGATTATGCTATTTCTGCTGCAACAGATGCGCCAGCGCCGGATCGTTCTGTATGCGCTGCAATTCGTCGGCGACAATCTGCCGCACGTCGGCTTTGATCCGGTTGTAGTTCTCTTGTATCTGCTCTTTCATGCAGTCCTTGCCGTTCTCGTCCGTGAAATCGGTAATAACGGGTATCGGCTTGTAGGCTTTCTCCTCCCGCTTTACTTTTTCAGCGTCCACGACAATCTCGCAGTGGAAAATCTTCTGCTCGATGCGCTCGTCGAAGGTGTCCGCCACGGAGCCGACGAACATTCCCTGCGTCAGAGAGGAAATTTTCGAGGGCGGGATAAGCGAATCCATCTGCGTATTGATGGAGGTGGATTTGTCGCTGCGGTTTATGGTGATACTCTGTCGCTTTTGCAGCACTTTGCCAAAACGTTCGGACAGGTTCTTTGCCGTCTCTCCCACGACCTGCCCGGAAAAGATATTGCCGACTGTGTTCATTATGACCTTGGCCTCCTTGTCGCCGTAGTCGCGGACTAATTGGGAGAAATCCTGAAAGCCTAACAGTACGGCCACCTTGTTGCTTCGTGCCGTCGCTATCAAATTGTCCAAACCCTTGAAATATATGGTCGGCAGCTCGTCGATGATGATCGAGGATTTGAGTTTTCCTTTCTTATTGACGAGCTTCACGATGCGCGAGTTATACAGACCGAGTGCCGCGCCATAAATGTTTTGGCGGTCTGGATTATTACCCACGCAGAGGATTTTCGGCTCTTGCGGATTGTTGATGTCGAGGGTAAACTCGCTGTCTGACATCACCCAATATAATTGCGGTGAAATCATCCTCGAAAGCGGAATTTTGGCCGATGCGATCTGCCCCTGAAGCTGCTCGGCAGCGCCGCCGAGCCATGCGTCCATGAAGGGCGAAAGGTAGTTTTCGAGTTCGGGGTAAGAGGATAGTATCGGGAAAATATCCTCGTACCGACGGTTCAGAAACTCGACGGCGTGCGGAAAGGTACAATACTTTCCGTTCTGGTAGATTTTGAGATACCAAATAATTGCAGCAAAGAGTATTATGGGCGATTCTACGAAAAAGTCGCCCTGCTTTTGCACCCACGTCTTGTTCAAATTTAATAGGATTGTGTACGCGCTCTCGTAGGCATCCGTAATATCCTCCATGAAGTCGGGATGTATGGGGTTACAGCGGTGCGAACGCCTCGGATCGTCGAAATTGATTACATAGAATTTCGGCTTTACCTCGTACCCGTCCAAGTGGTTCAGCAGGTGGTTGTAGGCGATGGTCGAAAGGTCTGGAAACTTGAAATCGTAGATATACATCGAGTATCCTTTCTCGATCTGTTGCTTGATGTAGGAATTGACCACGGCATAGGATTTTCCGCTGCCGGGCGTGCCTAATACGATGGATGCACGCTGCGGCAAAAGAATGTTGATCCAGCCGTTGTTCCACCTCTTTTTGTAGTAGAAACGGGTGGGTAGGTTCACGGAGTATTCGTTGGTCAAAAGGCGTGTCTCCTGCATGAAGCTCTCGTTCTCGTTGTTGAACGGATCGTCCATGAGGTTGTTCTTCAAAAGTCGGCTCACCCACAACCCGGCCATCAGCAGGCATACGTATCCTGTCGCCATCGTTGCGATGTAGAGTGTTACGGTCGCTGTGAGCGGCAGGGGTAGGTCGAGCAGCCACCAGTTCAGGAAGAACAGCACGAAGCCCGCCACGAGTGCCGTGCCGATTTTCGGCCACGTAATCTTTTCGTCCTTTACGCCCGTCGTGCCCAGACACGAGAGTGCGAGCAGCACGACGGCAAAGAGTTTCGTATAGAGTATGGAGTGGAACAGGTGCGCCGTGCGGTCGAAGTTCATCAGAATCTTATCGACTACGCTGATATTCACGCCCCACGCGAGTATCGCTTCATAGCAATACCAATACACGTTCATTACTACTAATAATATACTTACGGCACGCAGAAAATCCATGATTTTCGCCAATGCCCTCAAATCGTCTTCTTGTTGCATAATGATTAGATTTTACGATGTTTTCTTTTCTTCTTCTTTCGTCGCTGCATCTCGTGCATGAACGCCTGTTCTTCGGCATCCGCCCCGCCTGCCGACGGCGAGAACAGCCCCAAAGCGTCCGGCAGTTCTTCATAGCCGGCCGCCTGCGAGGTGTTGTCCGCCGTTTCTGCTACGGGTTGCGACAGGTCGATAGAGAGCGGAATCCCCGGAGCGAGAGGTACGAAATGTTCCTGCAAGGCGTTTGCTGAAAGCTCCTTGCCCATGCGCGAGCCGTTTAGGACACAGCCTGTGCGATGGTCGATGAACGTCGCGCCGTATATGCGCCCCGTATCGGTTTCGCGCAGTACCACGTCCACGCCTTTGGCTTTGAGTGCCGCGACAAACTCCGTCCTTTCTTTCGTGCGCCGCATGGCGGCAAGCACGGTCGCTTTTGTCATGTCGCCCGTCTTCTGCTCCTTGATCTGCGCCTTGCTTGTCTCGCACCACCTCCCGAACGCCTCGTACCCGTAGCGTTTGCCGAAACGGGAGGCTTTGATCGGTGTGCCGACCTTTTCGCCCTGTACGTCGATGGCCGAATAGACGAAGCCGTGATATTCGCGTCCCCGCATCTCTCCTCTGCACTCCTCGACGGTTATGCCGTAGAGCGACAGCAGGGCGCGGTATTCTCCGAGCGACTGAAAGCGGTACTTGCCGGATATGCCTTTCAGCACGTTTCCGATCTGCTTCTTCACGTCGCCCTGCGCCGTATCCACGCGCCGCAGCGGTTCGCGCTGCGTCTGCCGCTTGCGCTCGGCAGGATGCAGGCCGTACTGCTGCTCCAAAGCACGGGTGATGTTCTTGCTGCGGCGGTGCAGAAAGCTGTCGCCGATTTTCTTCCCTTGCTCGTCCACGCATAGCGTCACGATGTGCACGTGGTGGCGGTCGATGTCCTCGTGCTTGAAGATCGCATAGGGCTGGTCGCCGTAACCGAGCCTTGCGAGATACTCCTCGGCGATGGCCGTCAGCTCCGTGTCGCCCAGACGGTCGTCGGGATGGGGGTTCAGGGAGATATGAACGACGGGCTTCGCCGTCCGCACCTGCTCCGGCAGGCAGCGTGCGAAGTCCTCCGCAGCCTGCCGGATGTCGAGGCGGCCCGTCCCCTCGTCGAAGATTCTGTTGGTCGCCAGCAACCGCCCTTGCCCCTCGTTTACCTTCTCGCCGTTGTATGCCAAAGCCCCGTAAAGGGAGCTTCCTACGTTAATTTTGGCAACCATTGCTGCTGAAATTCGTGGGTTAGGGCGAGAATCCGACGGCTTATTTCGGCGAGTTCCACCGTCAGGCGCTCCAATTTGTAGAGCAGCGCCATCGCTTTTTTTTCCGAAAAGCGGCTCTTCAGCTCCTTTACGGTCTGGTTGTAATTGACGCCTACGGCTCGGTATTGGGCGTGCAGCGAGGAGAGTTTCGTGTAATAATCGACGAGCGTCCTATCGACTTTCAGCACGCGAAACTCCGCGCCGAATACGCGGGCTTTGATGAATACCGCTTTGGCATACACGCCCGATTGCTCGTACAGAGCGAGGAAACGGGCGTATTCCTCGTCCGTGAAGCGCACCATGACCGGATGCGCGGCCTTGTCGGGTTTGGGCGGCTTGCCCCCGACGTTTCTTGTCTTACCTTTCATATACTTATGGATTTAGTGGTTGCGCGACATAAGCCACCACACGGATGCAGACCGAAGGTCTCCTCTTTGTGGCTGCCCGACTTCGGAGGGACAGCCCGGCCCCCTGCAAGGGCAAGGTTTTCGGGAGTAACCCGAAAAGTATCGAGTAACTCGATACACACCTTGCTATGTTCCGATGAACATAAAAATCCGTCCGGGGACGGATTGCGGGAGAACCGATTTCGACCGCAGCATGAAGCCGTGTGGTGCGCCCTGTCGCTTGGGTGCAAATGTAGAGGCTTCCGGCATCGGATTCCAGAGGCCGAAAACGCCAAACACTGCCATCCCGACGCCACAAGCTGCCACATGGGACGCAAACGATACAAGCGACATTTTTTCCTTGTTTATTTGCGGCATAAACCAATATGCGGCGGGTGGAACATCCGGAAGTAGATAGGTGCAGACCGAGGTACGGACAGACAATCCGAGCAACCAGTGCACGTCGGATGGACAGTTGCAGCAACCAGCCCAATGTTGGTTGGTTGCGATGTTGGGCTGTCAGTCGGGATATACGCCCGTCAGGACGGCCAAACATCGGAACGGCGGTAAGGCTGACCGAATGTTTGTAAAAACAGATAACTCAATGTATAACGATTAAAATGTATGACAGTATGAACAAACCGATTTACGTGGCTTTCTCCACACAAAAGGGAGGAGCCGGGAAAACAACCATCACGGCGCTCGTCGCAAGTTACCTGCACTATGTCAAAGGATACAACGTCGCGGTTGTCGATTGTGACTTTCCGCAGTACAGTATCCACGATATGCGCAGGCGCGATATGGACACGACCATGAAGGACGAGCATTATAAGGCGATGGCCTACGAGCAGTTCAAACGGCTCGACAAGAAAGCCTATCCCGTGTTGTGCTGTAAGCCGGAGGATGCGGCGGAAACGGCGGCGAAGCAGGCCGGAACGGGGCGACCTCTGGACTTCGTGTTTTTCGACCTGCCGGGCACGATCAACAATCCGAATATCGTAAAGGCCATCGCCGCGATGGATTATATTATCTGCCCGATCATCGCCGACCGCGTTGTGATGACCAGCTCCATGCAGTTCGCCACGGTCATCAACGAGCACATGATCAGCACGGGCAAGACCAACATCAAGGGACTGTATATGCTCTGGAACATGGTGGACGGGCGCGAAAAGACGGAGATCTACTCCGCCTACGAAAAAATCTGTGCGGAGCTGGCACTCCCGATACTGAAAACCTATCTGCCGGACAGCAAGCGTTTCCGCAAGGAGGCCGCCTCGGAGCGCAAAGTGGTATTCCGCTCGACGCTCTTCCCTGCGGACAGAACACTCGTAAGGGGCAGCAACCTCGATGCGCTGGTCGATGAAATCCTTACAATCGTAAAGCAATAGGTCTATGGCGAAAAAAACGAATATTGAGGGTATCGACGAGAATTTCATCATCAACTCGTTCCGGCAGGACGACCTGACGCTTCCGCCGTCGGCACGGGCGACAGAAAGCCCGACCGATGAGGCGGCAGCTCCCGAACCCCTGCCGCCGGAGGAGCAGCGGGAAGAGCCTCGCCGCCGAAAGACCAGAAACAAAGAGCAGGATTACGGAGCACTCTTTCTGAAAGAGGCGACTATACCTGCGCGGATCGGCAAGACGGTCTATGTGCGCAAGGAATACCACGAACGCATACAGCTTATTTTGAGGGTTATCGGCAAGGACGAAGTGTCGCTGTTCAGCTATATAGACAATGTGCTGGCGCATCATTTCGACACCTTTCAGGAGGACATCAAGAAGCTGTATGAACAGAACAACAACTTATTCTAACCGATTAAAAACATAAGATTATGATTTGGAAAAGATGGAACAAGCGGGAGGCGAAGCAGAATTACCGCTCGCGTTATTTGAAGAAAGCCGATACGGTCGCCCGTCAGGGCAAGCTGGTCTATGTGCGCAGGGAGTACCACGAGCGAATCAGGCGTATCGCCCGCGTTATCGGCGGCGACGATGTTACGCTGTTCAGCTACATCGACAATGTGCTGGCGGAGCATTTCGCCTCCCACAAGGAGGTTATCGCCTCGTTGTACGACGAACATAACCGCCCTATTTTTTAGACGGCTATGGAGACGCTTTTAGTATGCCTGCTTGTCGGTTATGGGGTATGGCTGGCCGCCTACCTTTGCTGGGAGAAGCATCAGGCGGGGAACAATCCGCAGTTGGATGCGACACCCTTCGCACCGCCGCAGGAGCGGCCGGACATCGTGGGGAAAAGCACCTTTCGGATAAGGCCGAGAACGCCAGATGCTGCCATCCCGACGCCACAAGCTGCCACGAAGCCGGAAAACGGGAAACCGATGGAAAATGCGGCTACATTTGCCCCCGAAACCGAAAAACGGACTTCCGCGCGTATCCCCGACGAGAAGCTGGACGAGGCTTTCGAGCATCTGGAAATTCCCGACGTGCCGCTCGAATACGAGGAGGAGGAGACGTGGGACGAAGAGGAAGAGATGCCGCTCGCGGCAGGCCGCCAGCGCTATGCTTCGGGAGCGAGCTTCGAGGAGATCGCCCGTGCGGTCAAGACCGCAAGCGACAGCTCGGCCACCGACGCGGAGCGCAGGCAGGCGGGGCAGGTTTTCGGACAGCTCGGCGGCACGGAATTTTTCGAGCGGCTGTCGAACGGTTCGGCAGCCATCGGAGCGAAAATATCGGGATTGATGGACTATTATTTAAGTCCGCCTGCTGTGGCGGTAGCCCCGTCGCCCGATATGCCGGATGAGGCCGTCGGTTTCGACATTCGGGATTTTGTATAACGATTAAAAGTAACGAACGATGAAAGAAAAAGAGTACGGGTAACTGCACCCCTGAAACGCAGACCACTAAATCCACAAAGTTAAAATCAGTATCAACCCGCCGGGCGGCCTATCCAACCGTCCGGCACAATCCGAAAACAATTTATGAACAAGAGACATCTTCTTTTCTCGGCAGCCCTTCTTCTGGCTGCATCTTCGGCCTTTGCACAAGGCAACGGCATGGCGGGCATTACCGAAGCCACCAACATGGTGACGAGCTATTTCGATCCGGCAACGAAATTGATTTACGCTTGCGGGGCGGTCATCGGTCTGATCGGCGGCGTGAAGGTCTATGGCAAGTTCTCGTCGGGCGATCCCGACACGTCGAAAACCGCCGCGAGCTGGTTTGGAGCGTGCATTTTCCTGATTGTCGCCGCGACCATCTTACGCTCGTTCTTCCTGTAAAAACGCGCATCATGGCAGAGTTCCCTATCAACAAGGGGATCGGCCGTTCGGTTGAGTTCAAGGGGCTGAAAGCGCAGTACCTTTTCATCTTCTGCGGAGGTCTGCTCGTCGTATTCGTCCTCTTCATCATCCTCTACATGGTCGGCATCGACCAATGGTTCTGTATCGGCTTCGGGGTGATTTCTGCGTCCGTTCTGGTCTGGCAGACATTCGCCCTGAACGCCCGATACGGAGAGCACGGATTGATGAAGCTGGGCGCAGTACGCAGCCACCCGCGCTATCTGATCAACCGTCGCCGCATCGCCCGATTATTTACCCGTAAAAAAGAGAAGAATGAGAAACATACTTAAAGCATCGACGCTCGAATCGAAATTTCCGCTGCTGGCTGTCGAGCACGGCTGCATCCTCTCCAAAGAGGCGGACATCACGGTGGCCTTCGAGGTCGAGTTGCCGGAGCTGTACACCGTGACCTCCGCCGAATACGAGGCCATACATTCGGCATGGTGCAAGGCCATCAAGGTCTTGCCCGATTACAGCATCGTCCACAAGCAGGACTGGTTCGTGCGCGAGCAGTACCGCCCCGAACTGCAAAAGGACGACATGAGCTTTCTGTCGCGTTCGTTCGAGCGTCATTTCAACGAACGTCCGTACCTGAACCACTCGTGCTTTCTGTTCCTGACGAAAACGACGAAGGAGCGCAGCCGCCAGCAGAGCAATTTCAATACCCTCTGCCGGGGGCATATCATCCCGAAGGAGATACACGACAAGGACGCTGCGGCCAAATTCATCGAGGCGACCGAACAGTTCGAGCGCATTATGAACGACAGCGGCTTCGTCCGCCTACGACGCCTTACCTCCGACGAGATTACCGGAACGGCCACGAGTGCGGGATTGGTCGAAAAATACTTTTCCCTTTCATTGGAGGATACCGCCTGCTTGCAGGACATCTCCCTCTCGGCCGGGGAGATGCGCATCGGCGACAATATCCTGTGCCTGCACACGCTCTCCGACGCGGAAGACCTGCCGGGCTATGTGGCTACCGATACCCGTTACGAGAAGCTCTCCACTGACCGCTCGGACTGCCGTCTGTCGTTCGCCTCGCCCGTCGGCCTGCTGTTGCCGTGCAACCATATTTATAACCAATATCTGCTGATCGACAACAGCGAGGAGAATTTGCAGCGTTTCGAGAAAAGCGCCCGCAATATGCAGTCGCTCTCGCGCTATTCGCGTTCCAACCAGATAAACAAGGAGTGGATCGACGAGTATCTCAACGAGGCGCATAGCCTCGGCCTTACCTCCGTACGTGCCCACTTCAACGTGATGGCATGGTCGGACGATAGGGAGGAACTGAAGCACATCAAGAACGACACGGGCAGCCAGCTCGCGACGATGGAGTGCACCCCGCGCCATAACACGGTGGACTGCCCGACGCTGTTCTGGGCGGCCATACCGGGCGGCGAGGGCGATTTTCCCGCCGAGGAGAGCTACTACACGTTCATCGAGCAGGCGGTCTGCCTCTTTACCGAGGAGACCAACTACCGCTCGTCGCTCTCACCGTTCGGCATCAAGATGGTCGATAGGCTCACGGGCAAGCCGCTGCATCTGGACATAAGTGATCTTCCAATGCGTAAAGGTGTGATAACCAACAGAAACCGTGTAATAATCGGGCCTTCGGGCAGCGGAAAAAGTTTTTTCACTAACCACATGGTAAGGCAATACTACGAGCAGGGGACGCATATCGTGTTGATCGACACGGGTAACTCTTATCAGGGATTGTGCGAGATGATCCGCCGCAAGACCGCAGGCGAGGACGGAATCTATTTCACGTACACCGATGAAAGCCCCATCGCGTTCAATCCGTTCTACACCGACGACAAGGTGTTCGACATCGAAAAGCGCGAGAGCATCAAGACGCTACTCCTGACGCTCTGGAAAAAGGATACCGAGCCTGCCACGCGCTCCGAGGAGGTCGCCCTCTCGAACGCCGTTGCGCTCTACATCGAGCGTATCAAGCGGGACGCGGGGATCGAGCCGTCGTTCAACACCTTCTACGAATTTGTAAAGAGCGACTACCGCGCCGTGCTGGAGGAGAAAAAGGTGCGCGAGAAAGATTTCGACCTCGCTAATTTCCTCAATGTGCTGGAGCCGTATTATCGCGGCGGGGAGTACGACTACCTGCTGAACAGCGACAAGCAGTTAGACCTGCTGCAAAAGCGGTTCATCGTCTTCGAGATCGATGCCATCAAAGACCACCCGATCCTTTTTCCGGTAACGACGATTATCATCATGGAGCTGTTCATCAACAAGATGCGCCGTCTGAAAGGCATCCGTAAGATGATACTTATCGAGGAGGCGTGGAAGGCCATCGCCTCGGCGAACATGGCCTCCTACATCAAGTACCTCTATAAGACGGTTCGTAAGTTCTACGGCGAGGCCGTCGTGGTCACGCAAGAGGTGGACGACATCATCGCCTCGCCGATTGTCAAGGAGAGTATCATCAACAACTCGGATTGCAAAATCCTCTTGGATCAGCGCAAGTATATCAACAAGTTCGACCAGATACAAGCGCTCTTGGGGCTGACCGACAAGGAGAAGGGACAGATTCTCTCGATCAACATGGCCAACCACCCCTCGCGCCTCTATAAAGAGGTCTGGATCGGGCTGGGCGGCACGCAATCGGCGGTCTATGCCACCGAGGTCAGCGCCGAAGAGTATCTGGCCTACACGACGGAGGAGAGCGAGAAGATGGAGGTATATGCCCTTGCCGAGAAGCTGGGCGGCGACATCGAGGCGGCGATACGGCAGCTCGCCGAGAGCCGCAGAAACAAAAAGTAATCACATCAAAAAACGAAAAGTATATGAATATAAGCAGAGAAAAGTGGCTCACATTGAGCAGTTGTATGGTCTCGCTTGCAGCTTTGATGTTGCAAGCCTGCACCGAAGTAAAGGAGACGGATTGCAGCAAGCTGTGCGGAAATTGGGTAAGCGTGGGCAGGAAACCCGACGTGCTGATCTACCGCGAGGGCGACGCCTACAAGGTTACGGTATTCAAGCGTGGCGGCCTCTCGCGCCGCATGAAGCCTGAAACCTACCTGTTGCGCGAGGAGAACGGCAATCTTTTCATCAACACGGGCTACCGTATCGACATCGCCTATAACGAGGCGGCGGACGTGCTGACCTTCTCGCCGCACGGCGACTATACCCGCGTGAGCGAACAACAGTAAACAAACCGTTAAATCCCAAAAGAGAATGAAAACAAGAATCATCCTACTATTCAGCGCGTGCCTGCTCCTTGCGGGCACGGCGCGGGCGCAGTGGGTTGTCAGCGATCCGGGCAACCTCGCGCAAGGCATCATCAATGCCTCGAAAAACATCATCCACACCTCGAAGACGGCGACCAACATGGTGTCGAATTTTCAGGAGACGGTGAAAATCTACGAGCAGGGCAAGAAATATTACGACGCCCTCAAATCGGTAAACAATCTGGTCAAGGATGCCGTCAAGGTCAAGAACACGATTTTGATGATCGGCGAAATCTCGGACATCTACGTGTCGAACTTCCAGCTTATGCTGCGCGATGAGAATTATACGCCCGAAGAACTTTCGGCCATCGCTTTCGGCTACACGAAGTTGCTGGAGGAGAGCAACGACGTGCTCAAAGAGATGAAAGACGTGGTGAACATCACGACACTCTCGATGACCGACAAGGAGCGCATGGACGTGGTGGACAGATGCTACAACCGTGTGCGCAACTACCGCAATCTGGTGATGTACTATACCAACAAGAACATCTCGGTGAGCTACCTGCGGGCACGGAAGAAGAACGATATGGACAGGGTGCTGTCTCTGTACGGCAGCGGCAGCGAACGCTATTGGTAAACCTTTGACACGATACGCTTATGATGTTAATGGCAATAGAATTTGACAACCTGCATACCATCCTGCGCTCGCTCTATTCCGAGATGATGCCGCTCTGCGCGGACATGGCGGGCGTGGCCAAAGGTATCGCGGGCTTGGGAGCGCTCTTTTATGTGGCCGTGCGTGTGTGGCAGTCGCTCGCCCGCGCCGAGGCCATCGACGTGTATCCCCTCCTGCGGCCTTTCGCCGTCGGCTTTTGTATCATGTTCTTCCCGACCGTAGTCCTCGGCACGCTTAACGCGGTGTTGAGCCCCGTCGTGCAGGGCACGAACCGGATGCTCGAAACGCAGACGCTCGACATGAACGAGTACCGCGAGCAGAAGGACAAACTCGAATACGAGGCGATGATACGCAACCCCGAAACGGCCTACCTCGTCTCGAACGAGGAGTTCGACCGACAGCTCGAAGAGCTGGGCTGGTCGCCGAGCGACATGATCGCGATGGCCGGAATGTATGTCGAGCGCGGTGCTTACAACATGAAGAAGAATATCCGCGACTTCTTCCGCGAGGTGCTGGAGCTGCTGTTCGCCGCTGCCGCCCTGCTGATCGACACGCTGCGGACGTTCTTTCTGATCGTGTTGAGCATACTCGGCCCGATAGCCTTTGCGATCTCCGTCTGGGACGGCTTCCACTCCACGCTTACGCAGTGGATATGCCGCTACATACAGATTTATCTGTGGCTGCCCGTTTCAGACCTTTTCAGTTCCGTGCTGGCGAAGATTCAGGTGTTGATGCTGCAAAACGACATTTCGGAGTTGCAGAACAACCCGAACTTCTCGCTCGAAGCCTCCAACGGCGTGTATATCGTGTTCCTTATCATCGGGATTATCGGCTATTTCACGATTCCGACCGTCGCCGGATGGATTATCCAAGCCGGAGGTTCGGGAAGCTACGGGCGTGCCGTAACGCAGCTCGCGGGCAAGGGAGCCGGAGTTGTGGGTGGCGTCGCCGGAGCAGCCGTGGGCAATGTGGCCGGGCGTGCCGGACGCGCGGGCATGAACATGGGCAAGGCCGCATGGAAGCACACCGCAGGCAGACTGTTCAAACGAAAATAATCCTATAAAAGTAACAAGATGGAATTTAAGTCATTGAAAAATATCGAAACATCGTTCAGGCAGATACGCCTGTTCGCTATCGTCTTCATCTCGCTGTGCGCCCTTGTCGCCGTCTATTCGGTATTCAGCGCCTACGGCTTTGCCGAGAAGCAGCGCGAGAAGATCTACGTGCTCGACGGTGGCAAATCCTTGATGCTCGCCTTGTCGCAGGACTTGTCCCAAAACCGCCCTGCGGAGGCACGCGAGCACGTCCGCCGCTTTCACGAGCTGTTTTTTACGCTCTCCCCGGAAAAGAGTGCCATCGAGCACAACCTCAAACGCGCCCTGCTGCTCTCGGACAAGAGCGCCTACAACTACTATGTGGACTTCGCCGAGAAAGGGTATTACAACCGCATCATCGCGGGCAATATCAATCAGGCGTTGCAGGTCGATTCGGTGGTCTGCAATTTCGACCGCTATCCTTACGAGGTCAATACCTACGCGCGGCAGATGATTATCCGCGAGAGCAACGTGACGGAGCGCAGCCTCGTAACGCGCTGCCGTCTGCTGAACGCCTCGCGCTCGGACGACAACCCGAACGGGTTTACCATCGAGGGCTTCACGATTTTGGAAAACCGCGACTTGCAAACATTGGAGAGATAGGCGTATGGGAAAGTGTATGAAACGTGTCCGCGATTGGACGGACAAGCAGGATGAGCGGCTGCGCCGAAAGTTGGAGGCGCTGCCGCAGCGGACGAAACTCACCGTCGTTCTGGTGATCTTTACCTTTTTCGCCGTCTGCGCCCTCTTTACGTTCGGGACGGCACTCTACCAAATCGGACGGGAAAACGGACGGCAGATAGAGATCGAACATATCAGAGAGTTAAACCTGCCCCAAAAGCAGGACAGTATCAACCTTTATAAATATTACGATTATGGAACAAAACAAAAATCCGACCTCTTTCCCGAAAGAGGCGAAGCCTGAACAGCCGCTTACGCCGCAGCAGCGGCAGCAGCGCCGCAAGATGCTCGTGTACCCGCTTATGGGGTTGCTCTTCGCGGGTTCGATGTGGCTGATCTTCGCACCCTCCGAAAAGGAGAAGGCCGAGGCGACGCAGGGCATGGGATTCAATACCGAAATGCCGCAGCCCGCACAATCGGGCATCATCGCCGACAAGCGCACCGCCTACGAGCAGGCGCGGATGGAGGAGAAACAGCAGGAGCGCCGCTCGCAGATGCACGACCTCGCCTCCTTGTTCTCGGACAAGGAGGAAGAGCCGCAGGGCGGGCATGACGACTTCGACCTGCTGAATCCGGAACCCGAACAGCCCGCCCGTACCTATGGCGGCGGCAGTTCCCGACAGACGATCCGCTCCTCGGCCTCGGCATATCAGGACATCAACCGCACGCTGGGCGGCTTCTATGAACAGCCCGCCGACGATCCTGAAAAGGAGGAGCTGCGCGAGCGCATCGAGGAGCTGGAGGCGATGATGGTGCAGCAGGCCGCACCCTCCGGCGCGTCGCTCGACGATCAGGTAGCCCTGCTGGAGAAGTCCTACGAGCTGGCAGCCAAGTATATGCCTGCGGGACAGAACGGTATGCAGCAGCCCTCCACGGCAGGCGACGGCAAAAGCCAAAAGGTGCATACACGCAACGGCAAGGCGGTGGCGATGCCTGTGCAGCAGGTAACGACGCGGGTAGTGTCGGCATTGACGCAGCCGATGAGCGACGCGGAGTTTATCGAGGCGCATAGCGGGGAGCGCAACTACGGTTTTCACACGGCTATCGGGAGCGCAAGCACCGCCGAAAAGAATACTATCGCGGCCTGCGTACACTCCGACCAGACCATAACCGACGGGCAGACTGTTCGCCTGCGGCTGCTGGAGCGGATGGAGGTGGCCGGAATACGCATCCCGCGCAACACCATAGTCGTGGGTGCGGCACGGGTGCAGGGCGAACGCCTCGGCGTGGAGATTACATCGCTCGAATACGAGGGGACGATCATTCCGGTCGAACTCGCCGTATTCGACAGCGACGGGCAGGAGGGCATCTTCATCCCCAGCTCGATGGAGATCAGCGCGGTCAAGGAGATTGCCGCCAACATGGGTTCGTCGCTCGGTTCGAGTATCAACATCTCCACCGATGCCGGGGCGCAGCTCGCCTCCGACCTCGGAAAAGGAGTGATACAAGGGACGAGCCAGTACATCGCCCGGAAGATGCGCGTCGTCAAGGTGCATCTGAAAGCCGGATACAAGGTAATGCTTTACCAGCCGGAGAATTAACAGACAACCGATTATTAAACCGGGGTTCTTAACCCCACCACTAAATCCACAATGAAAATGAAAAAGATTTTTGTAATGATGTTCGCCTTTTTAACGGGCATCGGTGCAATCCATGCACAAGAGCAGGTAACGACGGAGAACGACACGCGGCAGGCTGCCGACAATGCGGTGCGCAGCGCCGAAACGGAGCAGGAGCCGGAGAAGATCGCCTTGCAGAAAGAGGTCTATCCGCAGGCGGAGGCCGACGGCGACCTCTATCACGGCCTCACGAAGAAACTCACGTTCGACCGCATGATTCCCCCGCACGGGCTGGAGATTACCTACGACAAGACCGTCCATGTCATCTTTCCGGCGGCGGTACGCTACGTCGATCTCGGTTCGCCGAACCTTATCGCTGGCAAGGCCGACGGCGCGGAGAATGTGATCCGTGTGAAGGCCACCGTGCGCGATTTCCGCACGGAGACCAATATGTCGGTCATCACCGAGGACGGCTCGTTCTATACTTTCAATGTGAAGTATGCCGCCGAACCGCTGCTGCTCAATGTCGAGATGTGCGACTTCATCCATGACGGCAGCGCCGTGAACCGCCCGAACAACGCGATGGAGATTTACCTCTCGGAGCTGGGGAGCGAATCGCCGCTTTTGGTGCGTCTTATCATGCAGTCCATCCACAAGCAGGACAAGCGCGAAGTGAAGCATATCGGCTGCAAGCGCTTCGGGATTCAGTATCTACTGAAAGGCATCTACACACACAACGGGCTGCTCTATTTCCACACCCAAATCAAGAACGCCTCCAACGTGCCGTTCGACGTGGACTTCATCACGTTCAAAATCGTCGATAAGAAAGTGGCCAAGCGCACGGCCATCCAAGAGCAGGTCATTTTCCCACTGCGTGCCCACAACTACGCCACGCGCGTGGCCGGAAAGAGGGACGAGTGCACCGTCTTTACGTTCGCCAAGTTCACGATTCCCGACGACAAGTGTCTCGTCGTGGAGCTGAACGAGAAGAACGGAGGCCGCCACCAGTCGTTTACCATCGAGAATGAAGACCTCGTGCGTGCGAATGTCATCGACGAACTCAAAGTGAAATAGCCATGAAGCGGTTTTTAATCATCCTCGTAGCGTCGCTCGCCCTCTGTGTGGGGCGGGCTGACGCCCAACGATGCCTCCCCAAGATGCGGGGCATCGAGCTGAAGGCGGGCATGGCCGACGGATTCTACTCGCACGCGAGCCGTGCCGAGACGGGTTACTATTTCGGGGCGGCGCTTGCCACCTACACCAAAGGCGGCAACAAGTGGGTGTTCGGCGGCGAATACTTGCAACGCTACAACCCCTATAAGGAAAGCCGCATCCCGACGGCACAATTCACGGCGGAGGGAGGATTCTACTACAATTTCCTTTCCGACGCACGAAAGATTTTCTTCGTCTATATCGGAGGTTCGGCGCTCGCCGGATATGAGACGGTGAATTGGGGCGAAAAGGTGCTGTTCGACGGTTCGTGCCTTGCGAGCAAGGACGCTTTCATCTACGGCGGGGCGTTCTCGCTCGAAGTGGAAACCTACCTCGCCGACCGAATAGCCCTTTTGGTAAATGTCCGCGAGAGGTGTTTATGGGGCGGCTCGACGGGGCATTTCCATACGCAATACGGGATCGGCCTTAAATTCATCATCAACTGACGGCATGACGATAGATGAAATGCGGCAGTTGCCTTTGGAAACCTTTCTGCAACGGCTGGGGTATCATCCTGCCATGCGGAAACGAAACGATCTGTGGTACAACGCTCCCTACCGCGAGGAAAAGACGCCGTCGTTCAAAGTCAATACGGACAGAAATATCTGGTTCGATTTCGGGGCGGGACACGGAGGCGATATTTTCACCCTTGTCGGAGAGTTGATCCGCAGCACGGATTTTCTCACGCAGGCGAAATACATCTCGGACACCGTAGGCGGGAATTTCGTGCCGCTTCCTGCGCCGCGACCTGCAAAGGAGCGTGCCGCCGAGCCTGCATTTCAGCAGGTCGAGCAAAAGACGCTGATCTACGGCGTGCTGAAAGACTATCTCGCGCAACGGGGCATCTCCCCGGAGGTGGCCGCCCGACATTGTCGGCAGATCAGCTACCGCGTACACGGAAAACCCTATTTCGCTATCGGGTTCCCGAACGTGTCGGGAGGATGGGAACTGCGCAGCAAGTTGTTCAAGGGCTGTGTTCCCCCGAAGGACATCTCCCTCGTCCCGCATCGGAAGACGCCGACGGATGCCTGCGATGTGTTCGAGGGGTTCTTCGACTTCCTGTCCGCCGCGACGCTCGGAGTGGCCGAAGGCAACGATGCGGTGGTGCTCAATTCGGTCGGCAATCTGGCCAAGTCGTTTCCCTGTCTGGACGGTTACGCGAAAATCAACTGCTGGCTGGATAACGACGAGGCGGGACGAAAGACGTTCGAGGCGTTGCGTGCCCGCTACAAGGAGAAGGTGGTCGATTGTTCGGGGCTTTATGCCGGATGCAAAGACCTCAATGAACACCTGCAAAAGAAATTGCAGGAGAAAACGACGAATAACAAAACATTAAAATTCAGGTTATGATTAGAAGTTTCAATATCACAAGATTAGTTTTTTCTTTTTTCATCGGGATGATGGCTTGTCTGCTTTCGTCCTGCGACAATGAACTGGAGGTTCGGCAGGCGTACCCGTTTACGTTGGAGACGATGCCCGTGCAGACGAAGATCGTAAAGGGCGAGACCGCCGAGATACGATGCACGCTCCACCGCGAGGGGCGCTACGACGAGGCGCGGTACACGATCCGCTACTTTCAGCCCGACGGCAAGGGGACGCTCCGTATGGACGACGGCACGGTATTCCTGCCCAACGACCGTTATCCGCTCGACCGCGAGGTGTTCCGTCTCTACTACACCTCCGCATCGACCGACCAGCAGACCATCGACATCTACGTCGAGGACAATTTCGGGCAGGTCGTACAACTGACCTTCGATTTCAACAATGAGAGTAAAGATGAAGAGGAGGAGGTGCAGGTATGATTTATGCGGGATACAAGAAACATCCGCTCGGCGACGAGCAATACACGCCGCGTCATGCGGTGCTGCCGATTATCAAGTTCCTGCCACGACACGCCGTCGTCTGGTGTCCGTTTGATGCCGAGAACAGCGAGTTTGTCATCGCGCTGAAAGAGGCGGGACACGAGGTCGTCTTCTCGCATATCTTCATGGGGCAGGACTTCTTCGAGTATGAGCCGCCGAAGTGGGATATGATCGTCTCCAATCCGCCGTTCAGTCTCAAGCAGCAGGTCGTGGAACGCTGCCTTGCGCTGGGCAAGCCGTTCGCGCTTCTGTTGTCGAATTTGTGGTTGAACAGCAGTGCTCCCTGCCGATTTTTCAAAGAACAGGAGATGCAGATACTTCTGTTCGACAAACGGATAAACTACTCGGAAAAGAACGCTGTGTATTTCGGTTCGAGTTACTTTTGCCACAAGGTGCTGCCCAAGCAAATCGTGTTTGAACACCTTGCGACGATCAAAGGCGAGAGAAGCCGAATGTGGTTGGACGTGGAGAAATTAAGCCCGTTCTAATCCGATTGCCTGTAACATGAGTAAGCCCTCCGATGGCTTTGCGTGTCGGAGGGCTTGTTATTGAAAAATTATTGTGCCAATTTATTGTTTAATAAATCAGAGTTATTGTATGTTTGCAAAATGAATTAAATGTAATGAACAAATATATGATACCTAACGTGTTTATTCAAAATGCAGCTGATATTTTAGCAGCAACTAATGGTGGATTATCGACAGCGCAAGTTGTTAAACTATGTGCATCCTATGCGATAGATTTTAATGTAGAAATACCATATTCATCATTGCCTTTGCCTATGGATGGATCTGTTCCTAATAAACGAACAGCATTAAAGTTAAATCTTGATAAATTTTCGCCTGAACAACAATTCAAAATCATTAAAGATCTGTGTGAGCATGATATTTTTAAGGAAAATGCAGAAGTAAAAAATCTAAAAGTTCAGTTATTAACTCGATATGGACAATTAAATAAGGATGCAGAAGCAGTCAATGAAACACTAATTGATGAAACACGACACTGGTTGGATGACTATCCCGATTCATTAAGATTATATGAAGAAGCTTTATTGAAATTTGGCAATAAGGCTTTTGAACGTAATCTGTTAGATGATTTAAGACTCTCTCTCGAACTACTATTAAAATCCATTTTTGCCAATACGAAATCATTAGAAAATCAATTAGGCAATTTAGGGACATTTATTCAAGAAAAAGGCGGTTCAAAAGAATTAGGCAATATGTTTCAGAAATTAGTTGAGTATTTCTCGAAATATCAAAATTCCTACGTGAAGCACGATGATAATGTTATAGAAGAAGAGATTGAGTTTGTTTTAGAACTAACATCTTCTTTCATGAAACATCTTGTACGCATCAATAATAGATAAAAGGGAACAAGGATAGCTGTTTCGGTGCAAGATATTGCCGTTTGACCTCTTTGAGTTTCGCCATGAGTCTGCGTATTTTTGAGGTGTTGTAGTTGCAGCCGTCAGAGCTATGCTCCATCGCATAGGCGTAACGCTGTTCCAACTCGGCGATGCCTTGTTTTACGGCGGTTTTATAGTCGCTGATCGGCTCGTCCCAGACCGACGGGTGGCTGCTGCCTCCAGCACCGCCCGTGCTCCAATCGACCGTAACGGCATACGTGCCGTCTATCGACTGCCCGATAAGGATTGTGTTGAATATATCCAACTTGATACGCTCCACGATAGGGAGCATCCCGCGTATCCATCCGTACTCGTCGAATTGCTTGGTCGCATAGCCGAAAAGCAGCCCACGTTCGTATGTCCGCACGTTAAGGATAATCTTGTGGACGCTGTTTCCGAAACTCTCGAAATAAGCGATCCGTTCGGCGTTTTCCCGACGGACGGCCAAGAGGTAACGCAGGACTGCGTTACGCTCTACTCGGCACGGGTTGTATTCCAAAATCGCCTCTAACTTCTCTTGCTTGGTATATTCTTGTATAGGTTTCATAATGATTCTATTTAGGTGGGTTGAACTTATGCCGAAATGAGGTTGGCGACGGAGGCATGGCGTTGCAGCCACTCCTGCACATACTCTGCGTTGTATTCCGAGGTAATGACCGCCGTATGTTCGTCCGTCTGCGTGAAGCGTGTGCTTTCGTAGCTGTCGATCCACTCTTTGAACGAGGCGACGCCCCATGCTTCCGTGTCGTCGAAATAGTTGTCCAATGTGCGGATTGGCTCCGCAAAGGTTACTATCAATGTCCGGTAATTTACTGTGTTCTTTTTCATCGTTCGTCTATTTATTGTTTTTATTATTCAACCATGTATCCCGTTTTGCTTGGCACTCCTCCAATGTCGGGGCGACGCAGGAGAACAATTCGCCGTCCGCGTGTCGGTAGTCGTATTGACAAAGCCGTTTCTTTCTGCGTGGGGAAAGAGTGAGGTTAAAATACTCGTGGCGTTCTTCTCCCGTCGGGCAAACCGATACGCCGTTTACAGTCATTTTCGTTTTCATTGTCATAATCTTTTAGGGGTTAAAACTCTGCTTTCATCAGCCTGCACCTGAAATATTGGGTTTGGCCGCTGGGCTTGCGCTGGTGTACCCATAGATGATGTGCGCCAAAACCGTACACGAAATAGTCGTCGAGCGGCACTTGGGTTTTCAAGCGTTCGAGACCTTGTCGCAGGCTGTCTTCACCATCGGCAAAAAGAATGGTGTTTACAAGGCGGAAATAGGTCTCCGTCACTTCGTCGCAATAGGGACAAAAGAAAGATTCGATTGTTACGTTCATAATGCTTTGTAATTAGAGTGTTAATAGCCAAAAGAGAAAACCGAAAAGGGCGACCGCAGAAAGCACGAAGACGATGTAGCCGAACAGAAAGCGGATAATACCCTCTATAACCTCCTTGCAGAGCCATAGACCTATCGACCATGCCCCAGATACTGCCGCCGAACATACTGCAGACAAACATTGCCAGAACCAACCAAAATGCGATTTTTAATGTTGCTTTCATCTTTGAACTCCTTTTCTTGATTGATGCGGATTTGAGAGTGGAGGGAGTGAGTTTCTTATCCTAATCTGCCACTCGTTTATCCGACATTTTTTTTGATGCGTCTTTCGGTCGCGTCGGTCGTTTCGTTTCAGGGGCTTTTCGGTGTAGAGGTTAGGACGTACAAGGTTTTTGAGAACAAATACCTCGCAACCGCAAGGGCGCAGGGAAGATTTTTCGCAAAACCGCAAGGCTCGACCTTGTACGTCCGTCAAGACCTAGTAAACACCTTTGCACCTGCAACGTAACGACGCCACGACGCGATGGGAAGACAGCAAAAATGGAGGTAAACGAATTATTAGGCAGATTCGAGAATGTTGAAAATGAATATATGGAGCAAAATATAGTCTTTACAGTTTGTATATCTCAAACATACTTGCTAAATTTGCATATTATGGCAATTATTAAGCAGATGAGGCAAATAAATCGACTGAAAGTAGTGCTTGCGGAGCAAAGAAAAACCGGGAAATGGTTAGCGCAAGCATTAGGTAAAAACGAATCGACTGTTTCTCGTTGGTGTACTAATGAAGTTCAACCTTCGGTAGAAACTTTATTAGTAATTGCTGAAACTTTGAAAATCGATATCAAAGAGTTGTTTTGTTCTACACAAATTGATAATAAAAATGAAAACATCGAAATATAAAGCTATCGATTTTTTCTGCGGAGGAGGCGGAATGACTTGTGGCTTAAGACAGGCGGGAATTAATGTTATAGCAGGTGTGGACTTTGATCAAGATGCCAAAGAAACATATGAATATAACAATTCGGGAAGTGTTTTCATTCAAACTAATATCAAAAATTTGCGGAGTAATTATTTTGAGCGAAAGTTTGGGATACAACAAAACGACGATTTTTTGATTTTAGTAGGATGCAGTCCTTGCCAATTTTATAGTATAATCAATACTGATAAGAACAAAGCCTTAAAATCTAAGGATTTGTTGAAAAATTTTGCTCGGTTCATTGAGTATTATAGACCGGGATATGTATTAGTGGAAAATGTCCCGGGTATAATCACAAACAAAGATAGTATCCTACCTTATTTCTTGCGTAAATTGGAAGATCTCGGATACAAAAATCCTGTTTATAAGGTTGTAGATATGAGTTACTACGGCGTACCTCAAAGCCGTCGAAGATTTTCTCTTATTGCAACACGATTAGAAAATGTTAATATACATTTACCAAATGCAGACGATAAAGAGGCCGTATTAGCCGATTATTTGGGTGAACAGAACGGTTTTCCAAAAGTTAGAGCAGGACATAAAGATAGTAGTGCATTCAACCATACGGTTGCTGGCTTAAGCGATGTGTGTCTTAAACGATTGGCTAAGACCAAGCATAACGGTGGAAATAGACTTGATTGGGCAAACGATCCGGAATTGCAATTACCTTGCTTTGTAGGGAAAGATGATTGTTTCAAAGATACGTTCGGACGTATGTGGTGGAATCGACCGGCATCGACTATTACAACTAAATTTTATAGTATCTCTAACGGACGTTTTGGACATCCAGAAGAAGATCGGGCTCTATCTTTACGAGAAGGTGCAACATTGCAAACATTCCCAAAAAACTATGTGTTTAAAACAAATAGTATTGCCGCAACGGCAAAATTGATCGGTAATGCAGTTCCATGTGAATATGCACGACGATTAGGTGAAACGATAAAAACATTGGAAGACAATGGCACAATTTAAAACCCGAGCAAGAGCTCTTGACTTATTAGGTCGACAACAAATTGCCGGTATTCCTACGGCCATTAACGAACTTATAAAAAATGCACATGATGCGTATGCTGATAAGTTTGATATAGATTTTCTCCGATGTAATAATTTGTTAGTGTTACGCGATGACGGTCTCGGCATGACAAAAGAGGAATTTGAAACTCGTTGGCTTACACTCGGGACCGAAAGTAAATTGTCAAATAGAAAGACTAGTTTGCCACCTATTGACATTTCAAAGCCAAGACGTCCTATCATGGGAGAAAAAGGCATAGGAAGATTGGCTATCGCATCAATCGGAAGTCAGGTTTTGATCATATCGAAAGCAAAATTAAGATCAAAAGAATACGATATTGTTGTGGCTTTCATTAATTGGGAGATATTCGAATTGCCTGGTATTAACTTGGAAGATATTGTTATTCCGGTAAGAGAATACTCTCATATGCCGAATGCTGTCGATATTGATAGTATTAAAAATGAGGTAATACAATCCCTGAGCAAATTAAACGAAAAAGAACTTATTGATGACAAGGATTTTGAAAAAATAAAAAGCTCTATTACATCTTTTCAAGTTGATCCGTGCCAACTATCTTTACAACTACAACGAGGATTTGAATTAACTAATGGCTACGGAGGAACTCAATTTTTCATCTCTCCCGTTTATGATACGATTGTTTCCGATATAGAGGGAGACGGTAATTCGGACGAAGCTACAAAAATCGAGAAAATGTTGATGGGATTCCACAATACAATGACTCCCGATCATCCTACTCCTGTTATTGACATTTCGTTTAGAGACTACAGGATAAATGACGGTAGTTTTGTCAGTATCATAGATAAAGATCATTTTTTTACAACAGAAGAATTTGAATTGGCGGATCACCATTTTCAAGGACAATTTGATGAATTCGGACAATTTAAAGGATTAGTAAAAATATATGGAGAGAAAACATATGATCACATTGTAAATTGGCGGGATAACTATTATAGAGAAACCGAATGCGGTCCGTTTAAAATTAATTTAGCATATTTACAAGGAGAGTTGAAGAGCTCTCGTGTAGATGTTGAAAATTATGCTAGAATTAAAGCCAAAGGCGATAAATTCGGCGGGTTATACATATATAGAGATAATATTCGAGTCTTACCGTATGGTGATTCCGATTATGATTTTCTGGACATTGAAAAAAATCGTTCAAAACGAGCATCAACATATTTCTTTTCCTATAGACGAATGTTCGGTGCTATTGAAATAGCAGATCGAGGACACAGCGGCTTGGTAGAGAAAGCTGGGCGTGAAGGTTTTATTGAGAATAAAGCATATCGCCAACTTCAAGCAATTTTAAAAAACTTTTTTGTACAACTTGCCGCCGATTTCTTTAGTGAAAAAAACAAAACGGCACAATCCGAGTTTTTCAACCAGAAGAAAAACGAATTCAATGCGTACCATAACGCACTTGAGCGTCGGGACAAATTGGCTAAATCAAAAAAAGAAAGATTTGCTCGTGAGCTTGATATCTTTTTTACCGGCTTAACGGAACATAAATTCGAAGATGAATTGGAGGGGTTACTTACGAATTTTAGGAATGATTTACATTCTGTTTTATACATTAACGATGCGGATGAAGCAAGCCAAAAAATTATCGATCTGGAATTTAGCATGAGACAAAAAGTTGCCGATTATAGAAAAAGAATATCGGTGACAAGTCCCAAAGGATTTGCAATGTCAAAATCAATGAGAACAGATTTTGATACGTACCTTAGTGAAATCAAAATTCTAGAGCAAACGGTATTTAAAAATATAAATGAAAACATTGATCAACTAATCGATGATTATACAACACAACTGAATCTGGAAATAAGCAAACGAAAGCGCTTAGAACAAGCGGTAGAATTGATTTCTGCCGAAGCTTTATCTCTTAATAAGAAAAAGAAAAGCGAAACTAATGATGTTGTTTCCGATGTTTCTCGTAAAATTAAAGATCTTACGAATGAGTTGATAATCGATTTGGATAATCAAATACGAAGCGTAAAGGATCAATTTAAATTATTGGCAACTGATAAAGCCGATAATTTCGATTTAGTAACGGAACGCAAAAGAATGGAAGCCGAAATAGAATCCATAAGTAGCCGAAATACGGATGTTATGGAGCGTATAATCCGACAGTTTGAAAGTTTCTACATTGAAAAAAATGAAGACGGTCAAATAATTACAAATGACCAAATAGCGGAAGCCACTTCAGAAGAATTGGAGGAGTTACGGGAACGATTACAATCTGACGTTGAATTAAGCCAATTAGGATTGGCTGTCGGAATATTACATCATGAATTCAACGGTACGGTTAATTCGATTCGGCATAGTCTGAAAGATCTAAAAGCATGGTCGGATGTAGATATTAAGTTGGAAGGAATATACAAAAATATCAAAGTTAATTTCGAACATTTGGACGGCTATTTAAATTTATTTACTCCGTTAAATAGGCGCTTGAATCGACGTCGAGAAGAAATATCTTTATTAGATATTAAAACATTCTTAATAGATTTATTCAAATCCCGCCTTGAACGACACAATATAGCTTTCAAACATACTAATGGATTTGCAGGTCGAAAAATATACGGATTTCGTTCTACATTCTATCCTGTATTTGTGAATATTATCGATAATGCCATTTACTGGTTAAAACAAAGTGATGTCTCTGAAAAAGTCATTCGGCTGCACGCGGATGATACGGGTATATACATTTCCAATAACGGTATTGAAATAAAGCGTCAAGATAAAGAGAAAATTTTTGAGCTAAGATTTTCTAGAAAGCCAAATGGAAGAGGGTTGGGATTGAGTATCAGCAAAGAGGTGTTAAATGCAGAGAATTATGATATATTTGTGGCGCAACCTAAGGAGGGCTCTACGGTTACTTTTAAGATTCAAAAAATATAATAACAATATGGCTGACAGATTTATAGAACAATCGAAAGAAATTGCAAACAACTTTATACAAAATATTGTTTTTATTGATGATAAAGCATATAAAAGTGATATTACTAATAATGCATTTAGTGCATTAGATGTATCGAATGTATTTGCACAAACAGGGAAAATATGTGCTATATATGCTCCTAAATCCATTTCGGATATTAATAGTTACAATACTATCCTGAACAAAGCGGATGTTGTTATTTTAGATTGGTATTTAGATATTAAAAAAGAGGAAAATCAGGTAGAAGATCCCGAAGCAGATGCTGATAATGACGATCCTCGTGGTGAGTTTACATTAAAATTGATATCTGATTTATTATCACAAACAGGTATGTTATTCGAAGCCAATGTATTAAATGGGAAAGTGCTCATGACAAGCATGGACATTACTTCCCAGCCAGAGA
>ENA-UENY01000092-UENY01000092.1-human-gut-metagenome-genome-assembly--contig:-NODE-92-length-57036-cov-11.309749_pt1 | contig 57036 bp, 52 predicted proteins | sample MGYA00242886_ERZ507888 | MGnify/ENA primary metagenome ERZ507888 (study PRJEB26167, sample SAMN06115543) | human gut metagenome | host: Homo sapiens | place: China:Chongqing | collected 2014-11-10... | reverse complement strand
TGCTGCGGGTGGGCGACAGATGTTCTTTCAAACCTATCTTCTCTATAAAGTATAAATCACTGCTTAATATTTCATCCCTGTGTCGCTTGTCGGCGTACATGGAGGCGTCCGCCAACCGGAAAAGCCCGGTGTAGTCGGCTGCATCATTGGGGAAAGCCGCTATGCCGATGCTTGCGGACATGGAAAGGCCGTCCGGCAAGGGGAACGACAGCCCGCGCCTGAGTTCGTCGATGCGTTTTTCGAGGGCACCCATTGAGGGCACGCCCCGGAAAAGCGCGATGAACTCGTCGCCGCCGATGCGCCCGGCGATGTCCCCTTCGTTGAGCATGGAGCCCAGGCGCCGCGCCGTCTCAATGAGCGCGTGATCCCCGGTGAGATGGCCGCATGTATCGTTGATCTGCTTGAAATGATTGATATCGATTACCGTGAGCACATGCATCCCCACGCTGGGGGGCTGTTGAAGGCTGGCTTCAATGCGCTTTCTGGCCGAACTCGCGTTGTAGAGGCCGGTGAGCGGATCGAGCTGAGCTTTCATGCGGAGCCGTTCCGTATCGCGCTTTTCCGCGTCGATGTCCTCGATTTCGCCCACGAGCCGTACGGGCTGGCCCGATTCGTCGAAAATGGCCACGGCCTGGACCCGGCACCAGAGAAACCCCGAGGGTTGCTTGAGGAAACGCAATTCGGCCGGAGCGGAGTGCCCCGACAGGATTTGGGTGACGAACCGGCGGTAGAGGGGCCTGTCCAAAGTGTGGATGCAGTGTTCCGAAAGCGAGCCGGAAGCGCTGTCCACGGCGGGGTCATAGCCGAATTTTTCCCGGAAGCGGGGCGAGAAGTAGGAGCGCCGGGTCTGGATGTCGTGCTCGAAGATGATGCGCTCGGAAAGCTCGGTGAGGATACGGTAGCGCTCCTCGCTGATTTTGAGTTCCTGCTGCGTATTGCGCAGGGACGTGATGTCCATGACGATGACGTAGAACCACGAGCGCCCGTTTTCGTCGCGCACGAGCTGCGCCTTATCGAACAGCCACAGGATCCGCCCGTCCGCCTTGGTCACGCGGTACTCCACCGTATCGTAGTCGCTGTGCATGATCTGGCTGTTGATGGATTCGAGCACGCGTTTGCGGTCTTCTGGGTGGACGAGGTTGTCGAACCGGTTGCCGTAGGCTTCCCTGAATGAGGCCCGCGTGTGTCCGAGCAGCTTGAGGAACCCTTCGCTGATGTAGTCGAATTCCTGTTTTTCGTCGTTGCTGTAGCGGAAAAAGCCGCCGGGGATGTTCTCGATGACCGTTTCGAGGAATTGTTTGGCCCGTCGGAGACGCTTGGCTTGCCGTCCTTGCATCCTGAGCACGAGCCAGAGGAACACCATGCTCAAGCCGATGAAGAACAGCATGAGATAGAGCACTTCCCTCTGGATGGTGCCCACGTTGGCGGTCAGCGTATCCTCCGGGACGATGGAAAAGATGTGCCAGTCCGTGGAGGTGATTTCCAGCTTGCTGTGCGCCATGTAGTAGGGCGAGCCATCGTAGCGGAACAGCCCGCCGCTGCCGAACGTGTCCGGTATGTCATTCCCGGGGGCGGGGGGGACGCCTGTGGGAATCAGTTCCGCGATGTTGTTGTAGCGGGCGAGCGGGATCGGGCCGCGCCCCCGGAACAGGATATGCCCCTGATTGTTGGTGACGAGCACCTGCCCGCTGCCGTTGAAAAGGCGGTCGTCGATGGACATGATGAAGGCGTCCGTCTGTACCGTGGCGAAGAGGGCGCCGAGGACCTTGCCTTTGTGTACGATAGGGGAGACGTAGACGTTGATGGGGGTGTTGTCGGTCTTGTCCACGAGCAGGATGGCGACGGTGGAGGAGGCCGTGAGCGCCCTCTTGAAATAGAGGCGGTCCCGGGCGTCGAAGGTCAGGCCGTCGGTGGTGTGGGCCATGCCGTCGAGGGTGACGAACCCCATGCGCTTGAGCCCGAGCGTAGCGACGGCCCCCGTGATCAGAGGGATGATCGTTTCAGGGTTGCCTTGTCCGAGTTCCCCGAAGACATGGGCCAGCGCCTCGACGGTTTGGATATTGCCGCGCATGTCCGCTTTGATGGCGTTGGCGTACTGGCGCGTCACTTCAGTGAGCTGCGCTTCGGCTTGTTCCTGAATGTTTTGCTTCGTCCTGCTGAAATAGAAGAGGAATACCACGGCGAGCAGGGCGGCCGCCACGATGCAGTACAAAGCATAGGTACGCAATCCCCTCAATTCTCTTTGGTCCATAACGTTTCCTCGGACGAAGTCTGTTCGCCTGCGATGAATAATAACGCGTGTTGATAAGCAATGTCCAGAGGAAGGCGAGAATGGCAGGGTATTTTATGTGAAATGAAACATTCTATGATGTTATATACGACATATCCGTCCAATCATTCATAGCTGTTTACTTGCATTGAAGCCCCGATGCCTGTACAAGGCGGAGCAAGAGAGGGTTTCCTATGGAGATATGTACGGTGGTCACCCGGGACCGGGAGGAGATGGTGGACATCACGGAACGCCTTTGCGCCGTGATCCGGGAAAAAGGCTGGAGGCACGGCGTTGCGGCACTGTTTTGCCCGCATACGACCTGCGGCCTGACGATCAATGAAGGGGCCGATCCCGATGTGCGCCGGGACATGACGGCCTTTTTCAGCCGCATCATACCGCACCGGGGAGAATGGCGGCATGGGGAAGGCAACAGCGACGCGCACATTAAGGCGAGCCTTATGGGACCGTCCCTGTTCGTGATTGTGGAGGACGGCGAACCGCGCCTCGGTACATGGCAGAGTGTCTACTTATATGAAGGCGACGGCCCGCGTTCCCGTTCGATCTGGGTCCAATGGCTGCCCGCGTCAGAGAATGCCTGATTGACTGTGCCCGGCGGTTTGTGCTTTGGGGACTTTCGAATGGTCCCGCGGCAGGCATTCATTCCGGAGGCGAGGGAGACTGCTTGCCCGTTTCTTTTGGGAGAGCTTCCTGATGCGGCTCGTCCTGCCTTTCCGCCTTGCGCCGGACACTCTTGCGGCGCCCGTGCCCGGTCCGCAGCATTTCCTCATGAATCATCCTGAGAAGTGAGAGCCCGTCCAGGTTCAGCGCCATCGCTATAAGAAGCAAGACGTTGAGGGTGGCGTTTTGTCGGCGGCCCTCAAGCTGGGCAATGTGAATACGAGAGAGACCAGCGAAATCAGCAAGTTTTTGTTGCGATAGCCTGGCCTCCCTTCGGACGCGCCGGAGCACGGTAGCGATAGCGCTTTTCAATCCCGGTAGATCTTCCATGCCGGGAGATCTAGCCCAGACTTGACAAAAAGATGTATTCTAAAACATACAAAAATGAGACTCCAACCAGGTTATCAGGGCGTTGGTCCGCTCCTGCGCACTAAGAGGCATCCCAAATGGACTCCAGTTCCTTTGACGAAATTTTCCGCAGGTTTCAGAGCGTAACCGGTACGAGCACGCAACAGGAATTGGCGGACGTGCTTGGTATCAAGCAATCGACCATTTCCGAATCCAAAAAGCGCGGCACAGTGCCTCCAGGCTGGTTTTTGGTTCTGTTTGAAATGCGCGGGGTGAACCCGGACTGGCTCAAGCAGGGCAAGGGCCCCATCTATCTCCGCACTGAAGACGGGCGCTATATGGAGCCGGAACCCGCCGCCACGCCGCTTGGACGGGGCGTTTCCCTGCCTTATTACGATTCCGATCGCGTGCAGGACGGCGTATGGGAGCCTTCCGGGACGATCATGCTCCCCGAGCCGTATGCCGGGAAGGAACTCCGCATCCTCCGAATAACGGGCGACAGTTTTTCGCCCACCGTGCGCCAGGGGGCTTTCGTGGGCGTCGACACGTCCTGCGTCCGGCCTTCCAGCGGCAGCATCTTCGCGGTGTCCGTGCCTTTTGAAGGCGTCGTCATCAAGCGGGTGTTTTGTGACAGTGACACGCTCTTGCTCCGTACGGACAATCCGCTCCACCCTTCGATGTCCATTCCGCTTGCTGAAGCAGGACGGCTCATCGGCAGGGTCGCTTGGGTTTTTCAAGCGATCTGAGCCGGCAGAGGCCGGCCCTCATCCCTTGCTCCTCACGGAACGGGGCGGATTTTTGGGTGCGCGGCTCGGACTGTCCGCGCATTCCGGCGTAACGTGCGCCGCACGCACGGCCAAGATACACGGCAAGCCTCTAGAGAGGCGGTTTCCCGTCACGGGCCAGCCTCTTATTGCCCAGAAGGATACACGCCGCACTCCCCTTGGTGGGGGGCGGAAGCCTGTAGGGCCCGGAAGGCCCCCTCATATTTTGATGGCAACGCAAGAGCCTCATCGGCTCCCGGAGACACTCCTTTCGCCTCCGGTTTTATGGGTAAGGCGCAGGGAAAAGGCGTTTTCCCAAAAACGGAAGGCTGTTTTCGAGGATGGGACGGAATCTGGTTCTATTGTTGTGAAATACGGGCTGATCATATGGTGTTTCCGTTAAAAGGGCGAGAGGCTGGTTATGCATCATATTGCATGTTTTTGTGGTTGATTCGGGACATCTCTCAGTGACAGCCCCTTGCGAATCCCCTATACTCTCGGATTACGGAACCGTTTCGGAGCATGTCTCACAGGAGAGCGTTGTCGTTATGAACATCGGATCATACACTTTTCAGGAATTTAAGCGGCTTGCGGAAAACTTTCACGGCTATGCGGCGCCGGGCCTGCTTATCGGCGGCTACATGGTGGAAATGGCGAAGGCCCGTATCCCCGAGGGGACGTTGTTCGAGGCCGTGGTGGAGACGCGCAAGTGCCTGCCTGATGCCGTACAGTTGCTGACGCTGTGCAGCGCGGGGAACAACTGGATGAAGGTGCACAACCTTGGCCGGTATGCGGTGTCGTTGTTCGACAAGCACACGGGCGAGGGCGTGCGTGTGAGCGTGGACCCCGCCAAGCTGGACGCTTTCCCGGAAATCCGGGGCTGGTTCCTCAAGGAAAAGCCCAAAAAGGATCAGGATGAGGTCCGGCTGCTCAGTGAAATCGAAGAAGCCGGGGACGGCATCTGCAAGGCGGAGCCCGTGACCATGAAGCGCCGCTTCCTCGGGCACACGCATATGAGCGCCATCGGGCTGTGCCCCATGTGCGGCGAAGCGTACCCCAAAGAGGACGGGCCGGTCTGCCGCGGCTGTCAGGGGGAGGCTCCCTATGTCACGGCCAGCCGGGTACTGAAGACGCCGCCGACGCGGGTTGTGCCTGTTGAGGAGGCGGTGGGCAAAACAGCGGCCCATGACATGACCCGCATTGAGCCGGGCGCGTTCAAGGGGCCGGAATTCAAGGCCGGGCAGCGTATTTCCGTAGGCGACATCTGCCGTCTCCAGCAGATGGGGCGTTTCCATGTCGCTGTGGTCGAGGATGCGCCCGACGCCGGGGATCTCGTGCACGAGAACGACGTCGCGGAAGCCTTCGCCCGCCGTATGGCCGGTCCCGGCGTGACCTACAAGCTGCCCCCGCATGAAGGCAAGATCGATTTTATCGCGGAGCGCGAAGGTTTGTTCAGCGTGGATGCGGAGCGGATGTTCCGTTTCAACATGCTGCCGGAGATCATGGTGGCCTCGCGGCAGGACGCCACGGTGGTGGGCGAGGGTGCGCGCCTTGCCGGGACACGCGCCATTCCGCTGTATATTTCCCGCAGCCGTCTCGGAGAGGCGCTTTCCGCGCTTGGGGAAAAGCCGCTTTTCGAAGTCTTGCCCCTGCGCAAGGCCAAAGTGGGCATCCTTGTTACCGGGACGGAAGTTTTTCAGGGCATCATTGAGGACAAATTCATCCCGGTCATCACGGCCAAGGCGCATCAGTTCCACTGTGACGTGGTGCGCTCGGTCATTGCCCCGGACGATGTGACGCGCATCGCCGAAGCGGTCCGGGAAATCCAGGAGGCCGGGGCCGATCTGCTCGTGACCACGGGCGGCCTGTCGGTCGATCCCGATGACATGACCCGCCGCGCCCTGCTCGAAGCCGGGTTGACCGACGTGCTGCACGGAGTCCCGGTATTGCCGGGGACCATGAGCCTCATGGGCCGCATTCCCGGCGATCTTGCCCACCCGGAAGGGATGCAGGTGCTCGGCGTTCCCGCGTGTGCCCTGTACTACAAGACGACATTCCTTGATCTGGTGCTTCCCCGCCTGCTTGCCGGGCGTGAACTCACCCGCGCCGAACTCGCCCGCATCGGTGAAGGCGGGTATTGCCTCGGCTGCAAGATCTGCACATACCCCAAGTGTTCTTTTGGCAAATAGCGTAACCAGAAGGCATGGTGAGGACATAATCCGAATGCTCCGTCAAAGAAGGTGGGGAGACCTCTTTGGCGGAGAATGGACTGTCATGTGACGTTTCAATGAGAAGGTAGCGCTACACCCCTCTGACGGAAACCAGGGCTTTTCTCTGGAATCCGCACGGCGTTGAGGAACGCTGAACCGGCGTCCGGTGCGCATGGGCATTTTTCAACGTTGCATTTCTCGAAGGCAAAAAAAGAAGTCCGGTGATGCTTTTCACCGGACTTCTTTTTTTGCCGCTGTCGGTATTTTTCATGTTGATGGTTGGTATAAGAGTAAAACGGAAGCAGGGGAGGGCATCAAGAAAACGCTAGTCCGCTTCTTTATTCCATCCCTCTATCATCATACTAAATTTTTTTGCTTTTTCGTACAAATGAGGGTTTATGACCGTGGTTTTGCCGTCTTTCGCTTCCATCATGACGGACCAGATGCATTGATCCTGGCTGAAAGAAAGCGTGAAGGTTCCGGCAGCCTTTTCCGAAGCCTCTTTCAACGCATGGATGGAAGAGTCAAGCAGCGCGTCCGCGCAAAGAAACTTGCCGGAAGGGGCGCAGATCGAAAAATAAAGGCTCATAGTGCAAGTCCTTTTTCAAAAATGTGTCAAACGGAAGAGATACAACCAATCAAGACACCGTATCGACAGTACCTAAAAAGAGCCCGGAACACTACTGTAGATTGCCTGTCCGTCGCCAGTGCCGCAATGTTGGCCCAACAGGATGGAACCCCGTCCGAGATTTGGCCAAAGGGCTTCCCGCCCGTAATGCTTTTTGAGGATGGCTTTTTCCTGGCAGCCGGATGCCCAAGGAAACGCTTTGGATGTAAGGAAACGGTCTCCCGGCTTGAACCGGAACTGCCCCCAAGCGTCCGTTTTCCGCCTTTATATGAAGTCGGAAGGAATGATCCCGTATTTTTTCAGCTTGAGATAGATGGTCGAGCGTTTGAGGCGGAGCAGGGATTCCGCGCCGTCCGGGCCGCAGACCTTGCCGCCCGTCCGCTCAAGGACATAGCGCAGATAGCGCTCCTCAAGTTCCGGGATCGTGGGAAAATCCGGGATGATGAAGGCCCCCGCCTCCGATCCGGATGCGGCTGATCGGCTGGGTGACACCAGTTCGAGCAAGGGCGCGTTCAGGATGACCGCCCGCTCGATGATGTTCTTGAGTTCCCTTACATTGCCGGGCCAGGAGTAGTTCAGGAGGCAGGCCCGTTCCGCATCCGTAAGCCGGAGGGATGGCCTGCCGTAGCGTTGGCAGTAAGATTCCGCGAACGCCTCCGCAAGCCCGATGATGTCCTCCCGGCGCTCGCGCAGCGGGGGGACCCGCAGAGGGACCACGGAAAGCCGGTAGAAGAGATCTTCACGGAAGCGCCCTTTGGCGACCTCATCGCGCAGATCTCGGTTGGTGGCGGCGACGAGGCGGAACCGGGATATGATTTCGGCGGTGCCGCCCACACGCATGAACCGTTGGTTCTGGAGCACGCGCAAGAGCTTGACCTGCATACTCAGGGGCATTTCCCCCACTTCGTCGATGAAGAGGGTCCCCCCGTTGGCCATTTCGAAGTACCCGATTTTTTGGCTCGTAGCGCCTGTAAAGGAGCCTTTTTCGTGCCCGAAGAACTCACTTTCGAAAAGCTGTTCCGGGGTGCTGGCCGGATGGACCGCCACAAAGGGCCCCTTTCGCTGGCTGAAAAGATGGATCTGCCGCGCGATGACGTCTTTTCCCGCTCCGGTTTCCCCATAAAGCAGGACGGCGGCGTCCGTCATGCCCACCTGCCGCACCTGCGAGACGAACGGTTTCAGCCCTTCGCCGATGATGGGGGCTTCGCCCGTGTTTTTTTGGAGCGTCACGGCGTTGAATTTGGCGCTTTGCCAATGGATTTCCTGTTGCAGCATGTCGTCGAGGCGCAGTGCGGTCCGCACTTCCGCCGCGAACAGCCGCGCCAGTTCCCCGAGTTCGCTTTTTTTGAGCTGCGTCAGAAAGCCCGGCCCGAACCGTGTGTCGAGATACAGCAGCCACGGCTGCCGCCCGCCGACATTCAAGGACAGGCAGATCGCCTGCCGATCCCGGTCCCCCTTCCCATTGCTCAGGCAATCCGCGATCCACGCAATCCGGTCGCGCATGGCCGGGCTTTGCATCTCCGTCCGGGTAAGGTTCACCGAGGCGGCGCACTCCACGGAGTTGCCGCCCGCCGAGGGCCTGAACAGCGCGGCCCGCTCGGCCTTGAGTTCGAGCTGGGCGACGTTGACGATGCGCTGGAGGTTGTCCTCAAGCGTCTGCCGGATGGGGACGTCGTTGAAGGCGTCATGGCAGCGGTCCATGAGTTCTTCTTTCAGGAAGAGGGTGCCGATATTCGGGACGCCCGGCGAAAAGACGTCGCTGTCCCTGTCCCGCGTGGCGAGGATCGAGATTTCGAGGGGGTCCATGTCCGCGTGGGATGCCCGGCCTATGGACTCCGAAACCAGCATACGGAAGGGGCGGGCCTCATCGTGGCGTCCGAGCCTTTCCAGCGTGTTCGCCAGCTCATGGCGGGACAGGGCCAATTCCCGTACGTCCTGGGAAGAGGCGAGGCAGCCCACGCTTTGGCGGAGGAGGCTTACGGGATCGGTTTCCTCCGCATCCCACAGGTCCGCCCTGCCGTCCCGCAGGCACAGGGCCTTGACGCGGAGTGCCGCACCACGCAGCTGCCGGTTGGGGCTGCGGAGGAGTGCTTCGAGCGTGTCCCGGAATGCGTAGCGGGGGATCTCGGGATACCCCGCCCTTGTGAAGCCATACAGCATATCCAGAATATAGGGATCGACAAAGGGGGAGTGGGGCGAACCCGCGGCAATGGCGTTTTCTGTTTCGCGGCGGAGGATGCGGTAGGCGGCGTCGAGCCGTCCGTTGAGATAGTGATAGAGCGCCAGCCCGCGCACCGTGCTGGAGAAAATTTTGGGATTCTCTACCGGATGGGTGCAGGAAAACAGGAAGTCCAGATGGTTGAGCGCTTCGTCCCAATCGCCTTTGCGCAGCAGCAGGAAACAGAAATGGGTCAGCCAGAGCAGGGAGAAGGTTTTCTCTCCGGCAAGTTCGGCTGAGTGGCGGGCGGATTCCACGGTCCCGATAGCGAGGGTGTAACGTCCGAGGTACATGGCCGACTGGCTGATGCTCATGGCATGGAACAGCGCGATCCGGTTGAGCCAGTCGCCGGGTTCCCCCTGATGGACATGGCTGCGCAGCGAATCCGGATAGTTGCCGCTGATGGCATAGAGCAGGCCCGCGAAGCAGGCGATGTGGTTTTTCATCTCCTGTTCGCAGGCGTCCTTCAGGCGCAGGAATTCGGTCTCGATTTCGCTGATGTTCCAGGGCTCTTCGGGGAGCTCCAAGCAGAGCAGCCGCATATAGCTTTTGAGGATGCCGATGAGGGGGCGGAAGCGTTCGTTGCCGCCGTAGCCCGCCAGCTCGTAGGCGATGGACGAGAGCCTGAAAGCCAGAGGAATGTGGCGGTTGGCAAGGATGCACATGCTCTGAAAGGTCAGGGCGAGTCTGCCGTACAGGCAGCTTTCCGAGCCTCCGGCGGTGTACAGGTGGCGTTCGCCCCAGGCGATCAGGAAACGCAGCGCGCATTCCATGCAGATGATGCTGCCCGGCCGCTGCTTGCCGAGATCGTCGCCGATGGCCTCGGCGATGGCGGTGCAGTCGTCGAGGGCCATGTCCGGAGCCCCGAGCCGCGCGAGGGCATGGGTGAGGCTGCCCGGAGGGGCGTTCCGGACGAGAAGGCGCACGAATTCGTCCCGCACGGCATCCGGCAGGCCGGGGCAAACCCACGCGTCCGGGGCTTCGGTATGGGCAACGAACCCCGCGCCGAGGAGCGGTTCAAGAAGGGAGGCGATGGCCTCTTGCGGTTTTCCCGCCAGCACGGCGAGTTCCTGCGTCAGGAGTGGGCGTCCGGCGGCGTGCAGGGCGATGGCGAGGATGGCTTGGGGAAGATTCAGAGAGCGGGGCATGGATACCTCCAAAGGCCGGGGAGGGCGGCGCGTCCGTATGCGGTATATGGCGCATGGTGAGCGGCAGAACCGTATCTGGTCTTATAGGGATATCCGATGGGAATGAAAAGGACTTCATATGAAAATCAGCTATGTCGGAAACCAAACGTCGACACTATGTATGGCGCCTGAAGGATAAAAGGCACCGGCTGAAGGGATATGCCGGACGTGGCCAGCCCTATCCGTCTCTGGAATAAGGTATGCCAACGGCCCGAGGCATTGATTGGTGTGGCAGCAAAGGAAATATGCTTATTACGGCTGGGGGGATCTGGATAGGAAGTCGGTTATCCTTCCGATTTCCAAGAGGGGATATAGCTTTTTATCCCTCTATCAGCCACCCCACAAAATCGCCAAGCCGGAAAGCCTCCACGGCATCGGGCCCCAACTCGCTGCGGTAGAGAGCCGAATATATCTCTAACGTATAGTGTCCTCTCCACTTCCTTGCTTCATGGGCCTCCCTTTCCACTTTGCAGCCGAATGTCAGCCGGGATGCTGTGGCGGACAGGGAACCTCTGGGGGGCTTTTCTTTATTTATGATGATGATTGCCCCGCCCGGCCTCATCTTGCTCCGCAATGTCGACAATAAAAGTTGCCGCGTCGAGGAGGGCAGGTCCATGAGCGTCAGGAAGGCCATCGCCACGTCGAAAGGCTTGTACGGATAACTGGCCACGTCCGCCATAATGGCCCTTCCCGGCCCGCAGTAGTCAACCACGACGTCCCGGCAGCCGTCCAGGGCCACAAACTGCGCCTCCCGCTCATGCAGCGTCGGCGCCAGCACGCGTCCGATGTTCCCGGCAGCGCATCCCAGATCATACACTTTGCCGCCCTGCGGGATGTAGGGCCGGGCAATCATGGCCACCGCCGCCGTAGCCATGTCATACCACGGAGACTGCTTCTCGCTGCGCCTGCCCGCTTGGCAGGGGAGCACGTTAAAGGTCCAGTTTCCCACTCCCTGCGTCATGAGCACTCTCCCCGGATGGATGTTGAAACTATAATCATTACATTGTGTTATTTATGCCATATGGGTATGCAGTAGTCCCTTTGGCCCTGCATTTTTTGGTGCTCGGCTGTTTCCTGGGCGTCAGAGGGGCCCTTTGTGGCAGCCGCTTGAGAGGCCGTGGCCATGTTCGTTTATAATAAAAAGTTACTTCAATGAAACTTCTAAGTCAACGAAAACCGAACTACCGATGTAACATCGTTTCACTTATGTAACTAAAATGAACGCAGAAAAAGTTTTTGAACAGGTCTGGAGGGAGTTCATCCGGAGGCTTGAGGCCTTGCGCAACCAAAAGCCCAAAATGACCTATGAACAGCTTGGAGAGATGTGCGGTGTCAGCAAAGTGACCACAAAACGGTGGCTTGAAGGTGCCGGTGGGGAAAAGACGTCCTTCCCGGACATGCTCCGGTACATGCAGGCGGTGGGGATGAATATCCGGGCCGTTATCCCACAGAGCCAATCTGAAAAGGAGGCCGTCTTGGAGAGCCGGCTTTCCGAGATTCAGAAGGAGCTTGCCATATGCAAGGATGCGCTCAAGCAAGCCGAGAAAGAGCGCGACGCATACAAATCAAGATGGGAAGGTCACTTGGAAACAGTCCGCGCCCAAAGCGGCAACCATCCGTCCGGCCCTTTTGCGCATGGGCAAAATCCGTTGGGGGAAAAGGCGGATTGATGGGGTGTGGGATCGGAGGAGTATGCCACGCCGTATCTTCGCCAGTTTCCGCCAGATGATGTTTCGGAAGGCTGACGCTGTCGCCGGAGGAACTTTTTATTTTTAAAGTTATGTCAAGGTAACTTCTTTTGCCGGAAAAGTCCTGTTCCTCAGTTTGGCATAGAGGAACAGAGCAGCTGCGGCAAAACAAAAGAGGGGGAGTTGCAGACAGGTTCGTGTCTATAAGGGAGGAAAGCCTCACGCAGTGCGGAGCGGGGGCCCACAGGTGTTCTAGTGGCTTTCCTCGGATTATCATCTCTGCCGGATGAACCTGTCGGGGGAGCTTGTCCCTTCGAAAAAGGCAAAGTGGAAAGAGCCGCGTCTTTATTTTTGGATGATTCCAGTTTTCTGGAAACATGGTGAGGCAGCGACGCAAGAAAGACTCTTTTTGAAAAGGATGAATGATTTTTAATGATTCAGGGAAAAGGGATTTCCCTCCTGTCCTTTTTCTACGCCGCTTCAGCGTTTTCTTTTTTCTCTTTTCTCATTTTTATTCAACATATTATGTTCACGCTAACTCCGTTTTGTCCAAAAAGCTGGACTCCGGGGCCTCTGGTGCTTGCTCTCCGCGGGGGATGCGGGTGTCTTTTTTTAAGATAATGTAATAGAAACATAGGGATCGCTGCTAATAGGCTCCGGGTTTTCCGATTGGCATGTCGATTGCTCTAAAAAGATCAATCGCGTGAACAATCTCAACAAAGGAGCCAGCACCATGGGCAAGGCAACGCAGATCTACCGGAACGGTACGATATTGACGATGGATTCACGGGGAAGCGTGGTCAGCGCGTTGGCCGTTGAAGGCAACGTCGTCCTCGCTGTGGGAACGGATGATGACGTTATGGCCCATGCCGGGCCGGATACCGTGGTCACTGATTTACGGGGCCGGACCATGCTGCCCGGTTTCGTCGATGGGCACAGTCATTTTGTATGGGCCGGGCTCATGTTCGCCACGCAGCTTGATCTTTCCTCCCCGCCGGTAGGCAAGGTGAAGGACATTGCCGAAATCCGCGATCTGCTCAAGGAAAAGGCCGCCTCCACGCCTAAGGGCGAGTGGATTCTTGGGTATGGCTACGATGACACCGCCCTTGCGGATCGCCGCCACCCGCTCGCGTCCGACATGGACGACGTGACGCCCGATCATCCGGTGCTCCTGCGCCATGTTTCCGGCCATTTGTGCTCCTGCAACAGCCGCGCCCTGGCCTTGGTCGGTTATGACCGGAATACGCCCGATCCCCTTGGCGGGATCATCCGCCGCGACGGGCACGGCAACCCCAACGGCGTTCTGGAGGAACCCCCGGCGATGAATCCCGTTGCCGCGTTGCTGCCCGAAGCTTCCGAGGAAGACTGGATGCGCAGCATCGTAACCGCCTGCGACGCCTACACCGCGAAGGGCGTCACGTCCGCGCAGGACGGCTTCACGCAGGAAAAGCAGTGGGCACAGCTCCGCAAGGCCCATGAAAAGGGACTGCTCCGTAACCGAGTGCAGATCCTGCCCGGCCTCGGCTGTTGCGATCTCAACCAGTTCACTTCTCACGCTTCCGGTACGCCGCTGACCGCCGACCGCAAGATCAGCCTCGGCGCTGTCAAGCACCTCGTCGACGGCAGCCTGCAATGCTATACCGGCTGCCTGAGCAATCCCTACCATAAAATCATCTATGATCTGCCGGACGGCCCCATGTGGCGCGGCTATATCCAGGAAAACCCGGAAGGGTTCATCGATCGCATCGTGGCTTTGCATCGGCAGGGCTGGCAGATCGCCATCCACGGCAACGGCGATGAAGCCATCCAGCTCATTCTGGATGCCTATGAAGAGGCGCAGAAGCGCTATCCCCGCGCCGACGCCCGGCACATCGTCATCCACTGCCAGACCGTGCGCGAGGATCAGCTCGACCGTATCAAGCGCCTCGGCGTGGTGCCTTCGTTCTTCGTGGTCCACACCTACTTCTGGGGCGACCGCCACCGCGACATCTTCCTCGGCCCGGATCGCGCCAAGCGCATCAGCCCGCTCCGCAGCGCCCTGAAACGCGGCATCCTGTTCAGCAACCACAACGACACGTTCGTAACCCCCATTGATCCCCTGCTCTCCGTGTGGTCTGCGGTCAACCGCATCACCAGCAGCGGGCAAGTCCTTGGCGAGGAATATACCATTTCCGTCATGGACGCGCTGCGCAGCGTGACCTCGTGGGCCGCCTATCAGGCCTGTGAGGAAACGAGCAAGGGCAGTCTCGAACCCGGCAAGCTGGCCGACATGGTCGTGCTTGGGGACAACCCCCTCGCCGTGGACAAAAAGGCTATCCGCGACATTCCGGTGCTGGCGACCATCGTCGGCAACGAACTCGTATACGGGTCGCTGGAATAGCCTTGCCGGAAACCCGGCGGCATGGGGGCGCTCCTTCCCGCCTTCTCCGTCGGGTTTCCCCGGCTCCTGTGGTTGCGGATACTCACAACTTTGACGGTTGCCTTACCAAGAGAGGGATTCATGGAAGCGTCATTTTATCCGTATCTGGGTGCATTGTGTTGGATCGGTATGCTGCTCATGCTCGGGACGTTAATCCGTGCCAAGGTGCCGTTGTTCCAGAAGCTGCTGTTTCCTTCCTCCCTTATAGGTGGCCTCATCGGGTTCGTGCTGATCAACCTTGATTTGGTCGGGATGCCCACCTCCACCGGCTGGAAGGACATTACGCCGAACATTTTCAGTATGATCACCTTCCACTTGTTCGCGTTCGGCTTCGTGGGCATCGGTTTGCTCCAGACCAAGAAGCCCGCCAGCGGCAAGGTTGTGATGCGTGGCGCCCTGTGGATCGCGCTCGTGTTTGGTATGACCTTCTCTGTGCAGGCGCTCATCGGCAAGGGCGTTTTCGTGCTGTGGCAGGACCTGTTCGGGGGCACGTTTGAAACCGTCAACGGCTACCTCCTCGGCGCGGGCTTCACGCAGGGCCCAGGCCAGACGCAGGCCTACGCCACCATCTGGCAGACCTCCTATCAGACCGCCAACGCCCTGAGCGTCGGGCTGGCCTTCGCCGCCGTCGGTTTCCTCGTGGCGGGCATCGTGGGCGTGCCGCTGGCCTTCTACGGCATCAAGCGCGGCTGGTGCACCGGAGGGCGTTCCGGCGAGCTGCCCCAGAACTTCCTGCGCGGCCTTATGGATCGCGGCGACAATCCCCCCTGTTCCCACAGCACCACCCACCCCGCCAACATCGACAACCTCGGCTTCCATGTGGGCCTCATGGCGGCGATCTATGGCGTGGCCTATCTTTTCGGGCTGTTGTTCTCCAAGTACATGCCCGCCGGCATCGCGGGGCTCGGTTTCGGCCTGACTTTCTGCTGGGGCATGTTCCTCGCCATGCTGCTGCGCAAGTTCATGGGCAAGATCGACATCCTGCACCTCATAGACGGCGAAACGACCCGGCGTCTGGTCGGCGGTTCCGTGGACTTCATGATCTGCGCCGTGTTCCTCGGCATTGAAATGAGGGCCCTTCAGGAGGTGCTGCTGCCCTTCATCGTCGCCATCGCCGCCGCCACATTCATTACCCTGATCATTTGCGTGTGGTTCGGCCGCCGTTCCCCCGAGTACGGCTTCGAGCGCTGCCTGATCATGTTCGGTTACGCCACGGGCACGGCGGCTTCGGGCCTGCTGCTGCTCCGCATCGCCGATCCGGATTACGAAACCCCCGTCGCGGTGGAAGGCGGCCTCATGAACGTCTTTTCCTGCCTGACCTTCCTGCCGGTCACGCTGTCCATGCCGTTCGCGCCGCTGCCGGGATATCCCATCGTCTGGGTGTTCGCAGCGGTCATCATTGCGACGCCCATCGCCATGTATCTCTTGAAGTTCATCCGCAAGCCCGCGTTCTGATCCCCCATCGGAAACGGATTGCGCATGAGGGATGCGGGGGTTAGCCCCCGGAGGAAAGGGAATGCTGGGTTTCCCTCACCCGGAGTACGTTCAACCCAAAGGAGAGAGGAAGATGAAGAGACTGATGACGCTTTTGTTGGCCGCCGGTTTGGTTCTTGGCGCAACTTCCGCCGCGAAGGCGGTCGACTTCAAGATGACGGGCTTGTGGCAGAACCGTGTATCGTTCGCCGACCGCAATTTTGAAAAGCATAACGGCGACGATAAGATGCGTGCCGCTACCCGTCTGCGTACCCAGATCGACGTGATCGCTTCGGAATCCCTGAAGGGCGTGATGTTCTTCGAAATCGGCCACCAGAACTGGGGCAAGGCCGCCGAAGGCGCCGCCCTCGGCACCGACGGCAAGGAAATCAAGGTCCGCTACAGCTACGTGGACTGGATCATTCCCCGGACCGACGCCAAGGTCCGCATGGGCCTCCAGCCCTACGTCCAGCCGACCTTCACCGGCATCGGCTCCCCGATCCTCGACGCCGACGGCGCGGGCATCACCATCAGCAACCAGTTCACCGAAAACGTGAGCGCGAGCCTGTTCTGGCTGCGCGCCGAAAATGACAACGACCCCGAAATGACGAAGCACGATGCCCACGACGCGATGGACTTCATCGGCGTGACCGTGCCGATGACCTTTGACGGCGTGAAAGTGACTCCGTGGGGCATGGGCGGCATCATCGGGCATGACAGCTTCAAGGGCGGGAACTTCGACCTGAACTATCCTATGGCACAGGGTATGCTTCCCCTTATGGGCACGTCGACCATCGTGGCCAACAGCGATAAGGATCACGGCAGCGCGTGGTTCGGCGGCGTCTCCGCGGACCTGAGCCATTTCGATCCCTTCCGCTTTGCCCTCGACGCCGCCTACGGCAGCGTGGATCTGGGCACCAGCAAGCTGAACGGCAAGAACTTCGACGTGAAGCGCTCCGGCTGGTACGCCGCGCTCCTCGCCGAATACAAGCTGGAATCCTGCACCCCCGGCCTGCTGTTCTGGTATTCCTCGGGCGACGACGCCAATGCGTATAACGGTTCCGAGCGTCTGCCCTCCATCGACCCCGATGTGTATGTGACCTCCTACGGCTTCGACGGCACGAACTACGGCGGCGCGGCCCAGACGATGGGCTACGGCATTTCCGGCACGTGGGCTGTCATGGCTCGTGTGAAGGACATCTCGTTTATGGAAGACCTCTCCCACGTCCTGCGCGTCGTGTACTATCAGGGCACGAACAACAAGGAAATGGTGCGTCAGGGGATGATTTCGAATCCCCAGGATTCGCAGTACAGCATGATGTACCTGACTACGGGCGACAAGGCCGTGGAAGTGAACTTCGACACGGAATACAAGCTGTACAAGAACCTCTCCCTGTTCGTGGAACTCGGCTACATCCGCCTCGATCTGGATAAGGATCTGTGGAAGGGCGTGGGCTACGAAGCGAAGGAAAACAACTTCAAGGGCACCTTCAGCGTCGGCTATAAGTTCTAGACGATTGCGACGCGGGTCTTTGCCTCTCCTCCGGCGGAGGCTCCGCGTTTCAAGGCTTGGGCGGAGACGGTGCCCTTTGATCCGGGCGTTTCCCGCCGTGGGAATACATGACGGGAAACGCGCCTGGGCGTGCAGGGGAATCATCCTTCTGCCGAGGGCTTCTGGGGCGGGCGGCCTTCGAAAGGCCAGCCCGTCACTCCGTATCGGGAATCAGCCGGACCCCTTCCTTGCCTCCCCGCTTGGGTGAAACAAGGCGCCGGGTATGGAAAAAGCCCTGCGGAATCCCGGCTGCCGATGCAATGTCGAAAACGGACGCTCTGCGCAATGGCGGGGGGCCGTTTTTGTATGGGGGAACGGCGTCGGTCCCGTATGGGGTTGAAATGAATAGGCCGTCCGCACGGTACAGGGCGGAAGAGAGATATTTCTCTTTATCCTGTACCGTGCGGACGGCTTTTTTCCGGCAATGAGGCGAGGCGGCGTTTCGGGATCGGCCTTCGCTGGCTAGGAGGCGGCATTGCCGCCTTACCGGGACATCTGTGCGAGAGCCCGCAATCCACGCGGGCTCTTGCCGTTCCGGTCACTGAAGGTCTGCCGGAATCTGTTTTCCCGGTGCGGCGGACGATGCTTTGGCTTCCGCCGGAGGCGCCGTCTCTGCCGGAAAGGTTTTCGTGCTGTCCGCCGCCTTCCCGGAGCGGAGTGCGTCAAGGATGGCGGGGAACGCCTCGTCGACCTTGGCGCGGACCTTTTCGTCGCGGATGATGGCGACGGGGTGGGGCACGGCGACGCAATGCAGGGGGCCTATGCGGAGATTTTGGCGGACGTTGTGAAAAGTCTTGAGGAACGGCTGGGTCAGAATGGTCAGGGTCGGGACGCCCGCGCGTTCGAGCTGGATCTGATCGATGGCGAGCCATGCGGAACAGGCCCGGCAGTCCCCGGTCGCCGCGATGACCAGATCGGGGCGCAGTTCGAGGAGCGCCCGCGCCGTGGCCTCGGATTCGGGCAGATCCTTGGAGATGCCGCTGAGGGCGGGGTCCGTTTCATACGCTTTGATGAATTCGGTGTCCGGAAAGGCGCGGGACAGCAGCGAGTGCAGGTAATCGAGCAGAAGATCGCCGTTGTGTTTGCCGTTCCAGCGCAGGATCACGCGCTTGCCCGCGAGATCGGAAGGCCACGGGGCCGGATCGTAGAGCGGCGGCAGATCGTTCCATACGGTCAGGCTTTCCCACGTCACGGCCTGCTCTCCACGGGCCGGAAAGGCCAGCAGGAATACGGTGCACAACGCGATCAGAACCTTTCCCATGTCAATCTCCTGCGCTTTTTCGGGAAAAAGGCCGCCCGATCCGTGTGCCGAAGGGACGGATCGGGCGGGCGGTGAGAGGGTTACTTGAAGGAATCCATGCCGTTCAAGGTTTCGTCATACATGGCGGGATAGAAACGGCTGATGAAGTGGGCCGTGGAGCGGCAGGCCTTGCCGACCACGAGGTCGATGTGCTTGCCGCCGGAGCGGGTGGCAAGGTTGGGGCTCTTTTCGCCCTTGCTGTTTTCGATGTGCCACGCCTTCACGATCTTGCCGTCAAATTCGTCGATAACAATGGAGAAATGCTTGTTCGGACCAACAAACACGTTGTTGGCTCCCCCGTCGAGAACGATTTCCTTGTCGTTTTCAAGGACGATCTCATGGGGGAAAGTGCAGGTCGCTCAGGTTTCGGGACGGGCGAGGAACCGGGTATCGGCCGGCCACACGCTACCGTCGTTGACTTCAACAACATCATTATACGCGACGAGGGACACCTTGCCGTCGGCAATGGGCTTGTCGCTCTGGCGGATATTCAGGTGCACGGCGACCTTGCCGTCCTTGGAGAGCGTCCAGAGGCGGTCGCGGTCTACCACGGACATGAGCAGCATCCGGGTATTCTCGGGGGTCAGGGGGCCGAGGACCTTGGTCACGGTGCCGGACTTGTCGGTCAGCTTCACGGTGGCGGCGTTGGCGGCCACGTCGGTGACTTCAACCTTGGCGTCGCCGATGGTGAAGGTGTCGCCCTTGCCGTAGCTGGCGACCACGGGCTCGTTGGGGGACACGAAGATGGCGGAACAGCTGTCGGTAGCGAGTTCGCGCACCTTCACGGAGTCGCCTTCAATGGCGTCTATGATGACATGCGTACGGCCTACGGTAGCGATGTTGCTGCCGTAAATCATTTCGCTCAGGCCGTTTTCAGCCGTGGGGACGGTATGCCCTTCGGGATCCTTGGAACCCTTGACGAGCGAGCCGTCGGCGGCGGCGTTGCTGATCTGTGCGCCCGTGTAGACCGGGAACTGGGAACCGTAGTAGTTGCCCGTGGTCTTCACGATCTTGAATACGGCGGAATTGCCGCCTTCAATGCCGTAGGTGTCGTTCTCCACGGAGCTGAGTTCCCAGCCGCGGCTCTTGTTGGCGTTGCTCGGAAGGACCTGTCCCTTCTTCATGGTGACGTTACGGATGACGTCACGGACATAGCGATCCGTGATGGCATGGTACGTCTTGCCCGCGAGCGTCAGGGGCTCGTTATCGAAGGGATGCCAGTTGGTGGAGCGGACCGTGATGTACAGGCCCGACGGCGGAATGATGATCTTGCCGTCTTTGATGGTGCTCTTGCGGATGACCACGCCGTCGTTGATGGTACGGCTGAGGCCGCTGAGCGTCTTGGCCTTCCTGTTGTTGACGAGCCCTTGCATCTTGGCAAGGACCGCCGCGTCCTTGGCGGGCGATTGCATGACCACGCGGTCGGGCGCGTCGCCTGCCATCGCCACGCCGCTCATCGCCACGGCGAGACAGATCGCTGCTGCGGCCTTGCCGATGGCCCGGAGTGAGATATGCGACATACATCCTCCTCTTGCGGCTCGCTCCGAGCTTGGGCGCGGTTCCGGCAACTGCCGAAAACGATCCGCGCGTCAGCCGCCTTCACTATGAAGGCGTGAAGCGATCCGGTTGCTGTTTTTGTCGGCCTCTGCGGCCGTCCGATGCGGGAACCCCTTGCCGGGGCCGCCCGCGATCAGCGTTAGCACGAGCATTCCGCGCCTTCGATGGCTTCGACGGTCACGGCCTGCTTGAGCTTTTCGAGCACTTCGGGCGTAACGCCCTTGACTTCCAGCAGTTCGTCCATGCTCTTGATGTCGCCCACGTTTTCGCGGAATTCCACGATGCCCTTGGCCAGCTCGGGGCCCACGGCGGGATTGGCGGAAAGTTCCTGTTCGGTGGCGGTGTTGAGGTTCATCTTGCCGTCGGCGAAGGCGGGGGCGGCGCACAGCACCACGGCGGCGAGGACGGCGGAAGCGATGGTTTTGATGTTCATGGCGGGCTCCTTAGGAAAGGGTATTGGTGGTTTCTGGACGGATAACCCCTTTGCGCACGAGCTGTTCGTACCAGAGCGGGTTATGGTGCCGGATAAACGTTACGGGGATGAATCCCGAGAACATGGACCGTAGCGCGGGGCCTTCGCCGGGCGCGAATGCGGCCATGTAAATATGGATGGGCAGGACAACGGCCATCACGCCCGCGCAGAGCAGATGGATGAACAGGGCCCACTGGGCGGCGTCCTCGGAGCCCGGCGCGACGAGATGGAGCGTCAGCGCGGCGAGGAACAGCCCGGAGAGCGCAAGCCCCACGCTGCACAGCACGGCGGCCACGGCGGCGAGCTTCTGCCCGGCGTTGTAGAAGCCTTGCGGCGGCAGGGTGGGGTCAAGCCCCATGCTGCGCATGGCCTTTTCCCCAAGGACGAGGCGCATCCCCTTGCGGACGCACCAGATCATGTCGGAGGCCGGGGAGAGGCTGAATACTTCCTTGAGGAAGGGGACTACGTCGTGGCGCAACCCGAAAATGATGTAGAGGAAGTAGACGGCGAGCCACGCCGAACCGATCAGCAGGTGGAAGACGAGCAGCCCGTACGCGCCGAACACGCCGGTCCAGAGATCGGCCCACCACATGCCCACGGGCTGCATGGCCGGGTTGGAAAGCAGGGCGAACCCCGTGAACAGCAACGCGATCCAGCAGAAGGCGTTGAACCAGTGCATACAGACGGCGCTGAGGGAATGACGGCGGATCATGAGCCCTTCCTCTTTTCTTCATGGGATGCTTCGCCTGTGGGGCGGATCAGCTGGCGCAGGCCCACGCCCACGACCCCGAACAGGGACAGCGCGCCGAGCCAGCGCACCCCGGTAGCCACGGTTCCCATGAAGCCCACGGGACCGGCGCTTTCGGCCTTGGGCCAGTGTTTGTCGGCCACATCGTTCAGATAGGCGAGGGTCGGCTTGGTGGGCGCGTCCTCGGCCTCAACGAACGTGACTTTGTGCGAGCCGAGCACCTTGCTGACCGGGGACTGTGGGTCGTCCACATCCCCAAACACGCGGGCGCGGGTGGTGCATACGCTGACGCAGGCGGGTTCCATGCCTTCGGCGCGGGAGGACGCGCAATAATCGCACTTGTCCACGACGCGGCGCGCGGGGTCGATGTGGCGGGCCTGATAGGGGCAGGCGCGCATACAGCTTCCGCAGGCGATGCAGCGGGTTTCGTCCACCATGACCACGCCGTCTTCGGCCTTGTAGGTGGCGTGCGTGGGGCAGGCGTCAACGCAGGACGGCTCGTCGCAGTGCATACAGGCTCCGGGCTGGTAGCGCCAGCCGGAGGGCGAAGCCGTGTCGGGCGTTTCCCGCACCCAGTTGCGGGAGAGGCCGTAGGGCACGGCGTTCCGCTGCTGGCAGGCAATCAGGCACGCCTTGCAGTTCAGGCATTTGGAGGCGTCTATGGCCATCACGTAACGGGGCATGTTCTTCTCCGAAATTCATTTGCGGCGTCGCCGCCGGGCCGCCGGGAAGGGTTCCGGCGCAGGGGGCGGGGAAAATCCCCGCTCCTCCTCCCCTTACGCCTTTTCCAGCGTGCATCCCACGCCGTTGAACTGGGCCGACACGCGGTCCCAGTAGTTGGGCAGGATGGCATTGATCGGCTTGCTCCGCGTCGCGGCATGGGGGCTTGTGCCCGTGAAATGCGATGGCGTGAAGATGATGCCGGGCCGGATGGAAGCGGTCAGTTCCGCCACGGCTTCTACGGAGCCGGTGGCGGTCTTGATGCGCACTGTATCGCCGTGGGCGATGCCAAGAGGCTTGGCCGTGTCCGGGTGGACCAGCACATAGCGCCCACGGGAGAATTGGGCCAGCGAGGCGGCGAAATTGGTCATGGTCTGCTGCCACTGGGTCACCACCTTGCCCTGCGTGAGGACGAGGGGGTATTCCTTGTCGGCGCCGGCCCCGTGGGGATTGCCCTTGGGCAGCGTCCAGCCGAACGCGCCCATCAGCTTGAGATCCAGCGGGATTTTGCCGTTTTCCGTGGCGTAGGTTCCGGACGTGAAGACCGTTCCGATCCGTTCCTGCGCGCCTTCCTCGGGCTGGGGCCAGATCAGGCCGTCCGGGGACTGGCGCATTCTGGAAACGCTCATGGCCTTCCAGCTCGGGACCGTATTGCGGAAGCGTTCGCTCAGTTCTTCGGGTCCGGTGAAATCGGGATAGATCTCCGGGGCCAGCTTGCGCCCGATGTCGCGGTAAAACTGCCAGTCGGGGACACAGCTTCCGGGCGCGTCCACGCACTTGTCGCGCCAGACCACCTGCTTCTCGGCTCCGTAATGCGAACCCGCGCTTTCCGGGCCGAAGGCGGCGGGCACGAACAGGTCGGCCACATCCATCTCCTCGGTCTTGAAGAAGCCGCGATGGACCACGAACCCCACCTTTTTGATCGCCTCGGCGACGCCGGTGCAGTCGGGGTAGCGGCGGTAGCTGGAATTGAGGAAGAGCACGTCGAGGTTGCCCTTCTTCATGGTGTTGAGCAGGCGGCGGAAGTTGACGCCGGAATCCTTGGCCGGGCCGCACACGGCGTCGACGAATTCCTTTTCGCCTTCGGGCTTGCCGCCCTCCATCGTAAGGAGCCCCCTGCCCGAGCCGATGAGGTTGTCGCGCAGGGCCTGAAGCGCGATGATCGCCCGGATGCTCTGCAACCCGTTGGTGTAGCGGGAGAGGCAGCCGCCCATCCAGATGATGGTGCGGGGGCTCTCGGCAAGCGTCCGGTAGAAGGCGGTGACGGCGTCTTCGGACAGCCCGGTGGCTTGCGCCACCTTGTCGACGCTCCACGGCTGCGCGCCCTTTTCCATGAGCTCGAAGCCGGTGATGCTCTCGTCCACCCGCGCGCGGTCGAAGGCTCCGTTTTCAAGAACGAAGCGGATCGCGCCGAGGGCGAGCGCGCCGTCCGTGCCGGGCAGGGGCATGAGCTGGTCGGCGGCCCAAGCGCTGGTGGGCGTCTTGCGGCAGTCCACGCTCACGATGCGCACCCCCGCGTCGCGGGCCTTGTCAAGCCAGCGGGTGTAGGGCGGGTAGGTTTCGCTGATGTTCGCGCCCCAGAGCACGAGGGTCTTCGCGTTGACGATCTCGTTGACCGTGGTGGTGGAGGTGTTCGCGCCGAGCAACATGCCGAGCACGTTGGACGCCGTGCTGATGCAGACTTCACCGGCGGGCATGACGTTGACCCCGCCCGCCGTACGCATGGTCATGAGCGCGGCGAGTTCGCTTTCGCGGCAATCCCACAGGGGGGAGGTGAGGGCAAGGCGCTCGGCGATCTTGTCGCCGTGCTTGGCGCGGCTCTGGCGCAGCTTGTCCACGACGATGTCCACGGCCTCGGCGTAGGAGATGGTTTTCCATTCCGAGCCCTGCTTGAGCATGGGCTGCACGAGGCGGTAGGGGCTGTTGAGCAGCTCGACGATGGACAGGCCCTTGGGGCACATGGCCCCGTCGGTCCAGCGGTTGCCGCGATCGCCGATGAGTTCGAGGATTTTGCCGTTGCGCACGCGCGCGTGGTAGGTGCAGCGGACCTGGCAGAAAGGGCAGTAGCCCTTCACCAAATCGTTTTGGGGAGCGGCCGTTCCGGCGGGAGCCTGAGCCGCATGGACCGGCAGACCCCCGAGGGCCGTGCCCCCGGCAATCGCCGCCATGCCGTATTGAAGGAAATGTCTGCGGGAGAATGTGTTGGACATGGGTGCTCCGTCCTTGGAACGCCGCGCGCCACGCGAGGCCGTTCGTATACAGATCCGTGCTGCGGGAGAAAATCACCGGATGGAGCGACTATGCGGAAAGTTTGTAAAAAAAAGTTCAACGTTTTGTAAAAGTTTTGTAAAAGTCCATCATAGTGTTATTACAGGATAAAACTTGTTGAATCCGATCTCGTCAAAGACGTTTCCTTACAAACGCCGCAGGAAACTACTCTCAACGGAGAGTGAGCTTTTCATGAAAAAAGGAGGAGCGTATGGATGATTCCGATGAAAAAAGAAAGTAAAACAATCTGTTTCAACGATTTTACACAAGCTGTTCCCTATTCGAATGATACAGCGGTAGGGTTATTTGTCACAAGCCTTGAGCGTAATGGAGACGGTGAATCCCTTGGGGTATTGATTGTAATAATGCAGCTCGCCCCCGCAGGCTTCCACGCAATGCTTGACGATAGACATGCCGAGCCCGGAACCGCCGGGATATTTCTTTGCTTGTTCGCCCCGGAAGAACGGTTCGGTGATGTGCTCCATTTCCTCGGCGGGGACGCCGGGGCCGCTGTCGCGGATTTCCACGCACACACGGTCCCCCTGCGGCCTTGCGGCAATGGCGATGGGGCCGTCTTCCCCGGCATAACGCACGGCGTTGCGCACCACGTTGGCGAGCGCCCGGCCGAGGCAGCTTGCGTCCGCCCAGACCTTGAGCCCCTCGTCGACGCTCAGGCGCACGTCGCGGTCCCGGGCTTCGCGGCGTGTCACATACTGGAGCAGCGGCGCGAGGGATACGGCCTCACGGGCGGGTGACTCCGGAATGGCCTCGGAACGCATGAAGCTCAGCACATCCTCGACCAGCAGGGAAAGCTGCTCCACTTCGTCGCTGATTTCCTGTACGCGCTGCTGGTTTTTCTCGTCCACACGGCTGTCCAGCACGGCGAGCCCGAGCTTGATCCGGGCCAGCGGCGAATCCAGCTCATGGGCGATGTGCCGGATGAAACGGCGCTGCCCGTGGACCTGCTGTTTGACCTTTTCCGCCATGATGCCCGTGGCCTTGGCGAGGCAGCCGATCTGGTCCCCGCGCCCTTCGCCCACGGCCTTGAGGCTGATGGGCGAATCGTCGGAGAGCGAACTGTAATCGCCCGCCGCAATCCGCTCGGTCACTTTGGTCATGAGGATGATGGGCTTGGTGAGATGGCGCACGAAGGGCCACCACCACAGGAACGACAGCCCGAGCCCGGACAGGAGCAGGGCCACGGCGAGGCGCAGTTCGAAGAAATGCCCGTTTCCGGTGATGGACGGCGAAGACGCCGCGAGCAGTACGTAGCGGACAACGCCTTCGTCGTTGGAGACAAGGATGGTGCGGGCGTACCAGTATTGGGCGGGATCGCCGTCGCGCATGAAAATGACGTATTGTTGCGGGAGGATGCCCGCTTCAAGTTCCACGGCGGGCGTGATCGTGCTGAACGCGCCCGAATCGGGTTCGGCGCACAGGGAATAGGGCGGGCGGGGAATGGTGCGGGCCGCCTCCACAACTCTTGGAGGCAGGCCGCCCGCAGCAAGCGGAGGGTCCATATCGTCGAGGATCAGGATGCCGAAATGGAGGCCGCACTCCCTGCCGCACTCCTCAAGGACCGAAGCCCATTGGCTTTCGGGTTTGTATTGCAGCTCCACGGAGGTCATGCGGAATGTGGAGGCGATACTGCCGTTGAACAGCATGGGCGAGTACAGATTGTTGTTGAACAGCAGCACCCCGCCGATAAACAGGGCTGTGATGACGCCGAGCAGGACGAGGTTGAGCATCGCCCAGGTGAAGAATTTCTGGTACAGTCCCACGCGCATGGTTTTTTCTCCTGAATGGAGGCTTGTTCGTCGGATTTTCTCGACTTCCACCGAGGGGCGCTGCCCCTTCGGAATCCCGCAAAGGGGCAGCGCCCCCTTGACCCGGCGGCTCCGCGCCGAAGCGGACGCTTGGCGGAGAGGCAAAGGACGTGGGAATGGCTCCCTGCCTTTGGGGACGCAAAGAAAAAGAATTCTCGGAACGGGTAGCGGAATGTTTTCCGCATGTTGTTTAGAATTCGGGTCAGGCCTCTTCGGGAAGCAGGGTATAGCCCATTCCGCGTATTGTCTTCAAATAGGCCGGGTTATGGGGATCGTCTCCGAGTTTGCGCCGGAGCGTGGAGATGTGCATGTCCACGGAACGGTCATACCGGCTGAATTCGCGGCCCACGGCAAGCTCAAGCAGGTTCTCGCGGGTGAAGACCCGTCCCGGATGGGCTGCCATGCCGAACAGGATGCGGAATTCCAGCGCGGTGAGATCCATCGGGACGCCGTCCATGCGCGCCTTCATGGACTTGCGGTCCATCCACAATCCGCGCACCCGGACCACGCCGTCCTCTTCGGGCTCCTTCCGCTCCGCCTGCACGGGCTGCGCCCGCCGGAGCACGGCCCGCACCCGCGCCAGCAGCTCGCGCGGGGAAAAGGCTTTGGGCACATAGTCGTCCGCGCCCATCTCAAGCCCCACAATCCGGCTGGCTTCCTCATCCTGCGCGGAGAAGATGACAATGGGCGTGGAGCCGATTTCCCGCAAGCGCCGCAGCACGTCAAGGCCGTCCATATCCGGCAGCATCATATCCAGCAGGATCACGTCGTATTCGTTCGCAACGGCTTTTTCCAGCCCGGACGAAGCGTCCTCGGCAACGTCGAGTGAGAACCCAAATCCTTCAAGGTAGTCCCGCAGCAGCCCGCACAGCTTGGCGTCGTCATCGACGAGGAGCGCGGAAATCTGCGAATGTTTGATGGTGGACATGCATCCTCCTTTGGATGGGGCAGCCGTTGGGCGGGGACGTATTGGGGGATACCCTCGCAAGGCATCTTTCAAATGCGGCGAGCGGATATCCGTGCTCGGTGTCACACGGGTTCTTTTTTTATTTATACAAATAACACAGTATATTAATGTATAAAGTCTATATTGTGAACGTTGGCGTTAGATGTATTATTCCGTCAAACCGGAGCGTTTGACAAGGCGTTTCGCGGCCTTTTGTCGACAGATGACGGCATGTCGTGGTTTTTCTTCACAAACTGCCACGGAGTCCAGAGGAACCCGCCATGCCCCCAAGGTGAAGCCCCGCGTATGGTGTGGAATGCCGATTCCGGTCAGGGTTGGGTTCTGCCTGATGAGGAGGGTAGGCCGCCGGGAAAAGGCACGACGGCTCATCGTCTTGCCGTTGTTCCATGTATTGGAAGGCGAAAGCGCCCCTTCCCGATACAATGCCGGAAAGGGGCGCTGGGGAGGTTTGTTCAACCGTCCGACAGGATTTTTTAGCCGTTATCCTTATCTAGCGGAAAAACCCGAGATACCCCGCCAAGGCTATTCCCGCGAGGGCAACGAGCATCCATTTGAGCTTGCTGATCCGTAGCGCTTTGATGAGCGCGGCCTGTTCTTCGAGGGCTTCCCTTTCCGTTTGCCGCATATTGTAGGTACGGATCAGCTGCTCCCGGACGTAGGCTCCGGCGCTGGTGGGCGTTGTCGTGCAGAAATCCGCTATGATGTCCGCATACGTCAGGTTGCCGTAGTGCCCGAGGCCGGTGATCCTGTGCGCCGCTTTGCGCGCAAGGGCCTTGACGACGTCGTCATGCTGGAACGTGGTGAACTCGGCATCGTCTCCGCCTCCGCGTATCAGCACGACGACATTGCCGCTTGCCTGATCTATCGCCCGGGCTATGGCGGACGGATCCGTCATGGCGGTCGGCAGGGATTCCACGTTGACGCTTTTCAGATCAAGTTCGTTCTTGAAGTCGGCGAAGACGTTGGCGGCATGGGATTTGGAATGGATCACGGAGATGGCGGTTGCCCGTTTCGGAAAGGGTATCCTTTTAAAGCCGAGTTCCTTGAGATGGCTGATCGTCCCTTCAATATTCTTTACGGGCTCTGGGCCGCGCCCTCCCGCGGAAGCCTCAATGACCGAGGCCGCATGGACATGGAGTTTGAAGAGGACGACGGATTTCTTCAAGTACACCACCGGAATGCCGAGAACATCAACACGATCCCCCGGCCGTATGCCGCCGCTTTGAATGACCTCAAGCGGCAGGTCCACACAGATGCTTTTTCCCCCGTCAGCGAGTTCAATGCCGTAATGGACGCCATTCCAAAACGTCCTTTTGGCGGTCCAATCTCCGATGATCCCCTGTGTCCTGAAGACACAGCTGGAATCATCTACGGCATTTTTAAGGGCCGCCCCCGCCATGTCCTCGAAAACGGAACTCAGACGGGCAACGGACAATGACGGCATAGCGGGCATTGGCATAGCGGATTCTCCAGAAGGCGTTGCGAAAAGTTCAGCACGGTTTCCCGGTCGAGTCAATCGGCATGGATGGGAAAAACTCCACCTTCCGCGGCGTATGCTGTAGGCGTGGGAGTTGCCGCCAAAGACGAAGCTCATCCGAGGATGCGCCCTTGACGGCGTACATGTCCATGTCCGAGTGAGGAAGAAAGAGTCCTGTCCGCGGCGAATTGCCGCGTCAATTTCTTCCCGAAGCGGACGGGGAGGGCTATTGGGAGGGATGGGGAGGAACGCTGCGGGACAGGATTCGCCACGCAGAAAAGCCTTTGGAAAGGGGCGCGCGAACCGCTCCGCAAGCCAGGGGAAGGGGCTTTCCTCAGAAAAATTCCCCTTCCCCAATGCCTCCGTGCCGTTTCAAAAGGAATGGGCTCTAGAGATCCGCGGCTTCGGGTTCTTCCTGAGCGGCATAGGCGAACAGGGCGTTGCTGGTTTCGTTCGTCGCTTCATCCGGGTTGGTGCACAGGCAAACCGCTACCATGACCAGCGCGTTCAGAGTCATGGCGACAAATCCCTGATTCAGGCCCCAGAAGGTCACGTGCGTTTCCGTGAGGACGACGACGGCGACCACGCCCGTCAGCAGGCCGGCGAATACGCCCGTCCGGGTGGCCCCGCGCCAGAAGAACGTTGCCAGCGCCATCGGGAAACATTGGGTCGCCCAGAAGTACGCGATGTTGATGACTCCGAGCATCAGGTTGGGCAGCATCACCGCCAATACCACGCTGATCAGGAGAGACGCCCCTGTAGCCATATTCGTTACGAGGACGGCCTGCTTCTGAGACACGGAAGATCGGAACACGCCCCAGATGTTGCGGCTGAAAATCCCGCCCAGATTGAGGGCGCTCACCGCAATGACGAGGATGCAGGTCAGCGCGCCGCCCGCCGCCACCATGCCTACCGTCCATTCGGGCAGGTTGGCTGCGGCCAGCGCCATGAACGACGAGTCCGGATCATTCAGGTTCGGCACCGTCACCAGCACGAAGTACGCCGCCACAATCAGGAACGGGTACATGAACATGTACAACGGCATGATGATCTGGTTGCGCCGGATGGTGTCCTCCGATTTTGCAGTGAATATGAACTGGTACTGGAGCGGCGTCACGCAAAAGCCGAGCGCCTGAAAGATGATGGTCGAGAAGACGAATGTGGCGTTTTTGGTGATGGGCTCCGCGTCGATAACGACTTTATCCGGGAAATGGGCGATGGCCATATCGAAGATGCCCGAGATCCCGCCCGGCATGTTGTGGATGGCGACGAGCCCGCCGGAAACGATGGCCGCCATCATAAGGATATCCTTCATGATGCTGATCCATGCCGGGGCGCGGATGCCCGCCACTGCGATATAGAGGTAGGCGATCGCCGCGGAGATCCCGATGCCCACGGTGTAGCTGATGTCCCAGCCGATGTAGCGCAGGATGGTGGCCAGCCCTGCGAACTGCATCTGCATCCACGGCAGCAGGAACACGATGCAGATCACGGCGACGAGCACTTCCAGCGCCTTGCTCCCGTAGCGCCAACGGAAGCAGTCCGGCATGGTCATGGCGCCCGAAATCTTGCCCATGCGCCAGATCGCCGGGTTCATGAAATAGCCCACCACGAAGCCGAGCAGGATATAGCCGAGGAACCACAGCGAATAGCTGACGCCCTTGGAGTAGATGGCGCCCGGTACGCCGATCATGGTGCCGATGCCGTAGGTTTCGCCTACGGTGACGAAAAAGACCATGAATGCGCCGAAAGAGCGCCCCGCGACCATGACGTCATCCATCGAATCGGCAATGACGCCGCGTTTCGCCATAAAAGCCAGTACCACTGAAAAAGCCATAAGGGCTATGAAAACGAGAGCGGTCATGATGCATTCTCCTTCGGTGCGCGAGAAGAGGAAGCCCGTTTCTTGTTCCTGTCGGACTGGGGATCAAGGAGCCAGCCGATGCACATGCTGGCCGATACAAGGAAAAAACAGGCAAAAATCCAGGCGTAGATGAAAGGAAATCCCAAAATGCGCGGTTCCACACGGTTATAGAAGCCGAAACAGCCGATAACGAGCGCAAGGGGGATGAACAGGGAGAAGATATAGGTGGGGATTCTTGATTGCATGTGTCGCCTCACGGGGTTGAGAGTGGTACGCCCTGTTCAGGCGTGTAGACGGGCTCTCCGCTGCTCCCTTTCGGGTGCCGTTCAACGGGTGCAAGGGAAGGGCAGCCTTATCCGCGAAGGCGCCCCTCCCGGCCCATACGCTGGACGCGACAGGAGGAATGCTTGGCATGGCTCTTTGCACTTGCCCGCACACTATCCCTGGGAAAGGGAAGGCTCGGGAGGCCCGCACGCGGGGTGCACAGACGACGAAGGGAAGGGGATCAAAGGGAAGGTGGGGGAAGGGGGAAGGGCAGGAGGCCGCGCCATGAAGGGCGGGGGCACTCGGGGATGAGAGAACACAGGCGGCCCTGCGTCAGAGGAGGGACAGGGGGAGAGGCGGACGCCGCCAGATGTGTGCCCGGGTCCGGCGGCGGAGCTTTTGACTTGAAGGATGGAACATCCTCGTCGGAACCCGGAGGGCATACCTCCTGTATGAGGAGAGGCTGGATGTATTCCGGCGCATCGAAACGGGCCGACCCGTTTGTTGGGTGCACGGGAAAAACGCGCGCAAATCCCCCCGCCGCCAGCAAGAGGGCGAGCAAAACAATGGAATGGAGGGGGATGCCGTAACGCTTGTTCATGATTTTTCCGTGCAACCCGTTTTGGTATATAAAGAGAATAGAAAGATGGCTATAGGGGTCAAGAAGAAAATGGATGCATTGTCCAAACGGTACCCAGGCCGTGGCACTATAACAAGGAAAGATCGACCATTTGTGGCACAGCTTTCTTGAGCGAACGGGCTCCGGGTAAACACGGATCCTCAGAAGAACCATCTGCAACTCCGTAAAAAGATGTGGGAAAGGCCGTTCAAGACCTTTTTTGCTATGAAAATATTTTGGAACAGGAGAAAAACGGATTTGTTCAGCGCCTGATGAGGAAAAAGATGCCGTTTTTGAGAGGATATGCCGTTCCTTTCAAATTCGGGGAGAGCCTTTCTTTGTTGCAGAGATACAGTATTGCCGTTGCATAGTGGTTCCGGGATGCATCCGTTCATGGAAGCGATATGGCGTTTTGATACTATCACGTTATATTGGCAGCTCGAACAAATGGCCAAACGCGACTGCGTCGAGATACGTGAGCGATGCAAACGCCAACTCTCCCAAGAAGGCCGGGATGCGCAAAAAGAGGGGCGCAGAGGGTTCCAGCAGTCTTTCCTGCACGGTAAAAAAATGTGGTAAAACAAAACAAACCGTGTATACTGTGACCGTATTTTACAATAACAGAAAGATGATAGGTTCAAGAACGAATGCGCGCCCCCAAAAGGGGTAAGCGTTGCTCCGCCGCTTTCCCCGGTTTTGAGGGCGGCTCATTGTCCATCAGGAGAGTTCCATGAAGAAGTGGCTTTTGGCGACGCGGCCTTGGTCGTTCACCGCGTCCGTGATTCCTCTGACGCTCGGGGCGGCGCTGGCGTGGGCCTCGGATGCCGCTCATGCCGGGCTGTTCCTGCTCACGCTTTTGGGCGGCGTCGCGGTTCAGACGGGCACGAATATGCTGAACACCTATGGCGACTACCGGAGCGGCGTGGATACCGAAGCTTCCGCCCACGGCGAATCGCCCATCCTCCTGGGCCTTATCAGCCCCGAAGCCATGCGGCGGGGCGGCCTCATCGCCTTGTGCGTGGCCTTTGCCGTGGGCATCGTGCTCGGGTTCGCCTGCGGCTGGCCGATACTCGCCTTCGGCCTCGTGGGGATTGCGGGCGGCTACGGCTACACCAGCGGCTTCTGGCCTTACAAATACCATGCCTGCGGCCCGATTATGGTATTCCTGCTCATGGGGCCGCTCATGGCGCTTCCCGCCTACTACATCCAGGGAGGCTCCCTTGACTGGCGGCCCTTTCTCGCCTCCCTGCCTATTGCGTGCCTCGTCACCAGCATCATGCACGCCAACGACATCCGCGACATCGCGCACGACCGCGAGGCCGGGATCACGACTCTCGCCATGTTGCTGGGCCGCAGGAAAGCCCTGTACCTGTACGCGGCCCTGTGCGTAGGCGCGTACGGCGTCCTGCTGCTTCTCGCCGCATTCGGCGTCTTGCCGCTGTCCGGATTGTTGCCTTTCGTGCTCGCGCCGGGATTGTGGCGTACGCTGCGGACGCTCGGGACCCGGCCTCTGCCCGAATCCGAACTCGTATCGCTGGACGGCGTATCCGCGAGGCACCATTTCCTGTTCGGGCTGCTGCTCATTGCCGGAATACTGCTGCCGCGCGGCCTTGAACTGGCGCAGGGCCTGATCAGGGGGATATTCGCATGACGCCGCGCATTCCCACAGCGGGACAGGTGTGCGGCACGCTGGCACTGGCCGCGTTCTTCTGGTGGGTGAATTTCGGCCTGCACTGGGTCAATTTCTGGATCGGCATGGGTACGGCGGCCTCGGTGCTGGCCCTGCTCTCGTTTTGGTTCGCGGGCGTTCCGATGAAACGGACGGAGTGGACCGGGCGGGCCGTGCTTATCGGCCTCGTTTCGGCGGTGCTCCTCTATGCGATCTTTGCGCTCGGCAATACGCTTTCCGGCTGGCTGTTCCGCTTTGCGCCGCATCAGGTATCGGCCATCTACGATATCCGCCATGAAGGTTCGCCGCTCGCTATGGCGCTGGTACTGCTTTTCATCACCAGCCCCGCCGAGGAGGTTTTCTGGCGCGGCTTCGTCCAGCGCTGGTTCATGCACCGTTTCGGCGGAAAGGCCGGATGGCTCCTTGCGGTGTGCGTTTACGCGGGGGTCCACGTTTTTTCAGGGAACCTCATGCTGGTCATGGCCGCCCTGACGGCGGGGCTGTTCTGGGGCTGGCTCTACTGGAAAACCGACAGCCTCGTCCCCTGCATCCTTTCCCATGCTTTCTGGACGGTCGCCGTGTTCATCCTCTGGCCCCTGACGCCGGGCGTCTGAGGGGGCCGGAAAAGGGTGTTGCCCATAAAAAAGGCGGGGTTGCTCCCCGCCTTTTGGTGCCGTTTGTTTACAGCGCCTTGAGCAGCATCCTGATGCCGACGACGATGAGCAGGAGGGCGAAGCATTTCTTAAGTTTGGGGACCGGAAGGGTCTGGGCGAGGCGCGCACCCAGCGGAGCGGTGAACATGCTGACGACGACGATGCCGAACAGGCTCGGAAGGTAAATGTAGCCGAAGGAATAGGGCGGCAGGTTCGCGGCGTTCCAGCCGTTCACGATGTAGCCGAAGCATCCGGCAAGGGCGATGGGAAAGCCGATGGCCGCCGAGGTGCCGATGGCTTTGCGCATGTCCAGATTGTTCCAGAGCAGGAAGGGCACGGAGAGCGTGCCGCCGCCGATGCCCACGAGGCTCGAAACCACGCCGATGATCCCGCCCGCGACGCTCATGCCTCCGAGACCGGGCAGGTGGCGGGACGGTTTGGGCTTTTTGCCGCTGAGCATCTGGGTGATCACGAAGAAGAGGAAGGCTACGAAAAAGAGCTGAAGGAACCGCGCCGGAACGTGGGAAGCCAGGAACGACCCGCAGAACGTGCCGATCAGGATGCCGGGGGTGATGTTCCGTACGGCATCCCACTGGACGCCCTTGTTGCGGCTGTGGGCCAGCGAGCTGGAAATCGATGTGAACATGATGCTGCCCATCGAAGTCCCGAGGGCCATGAGCATGAGTACGTCCGGCGGGAAGTTTTGCCAGCCGAACGCAAAGACGAGCATGGGCACGATGACGATGCCCCCGCCCACGCCGAGAAGCCCGGCCAGAACGCCCGCAATAGCCCCGAGCAAACAGTAAACAACCAGTGAAATCAGCATGTCAGTCCCTCACGGTGGCGAAAAGGTGTTTGTGGATAACCGTATCGATATGCTCTTCGAGGGCCTTGCGGCTGTCTTCCGGGGACCGCCGCTCAAGCGCGTCGATGATGCGCAGGTGGGAGGAAACCGAGAACTGGCGCCACGGCGTGTCCCGCAGCTCCGGGGTGCGCCCCTTGGCGTAGATGCGGTTCAGCCGGGCGACGGTGTCTATGAGCAGTTTGTTGCCCGTGCATTCGGCGAGGGCGAGGTGGAATCTGGCGTCGAGATCGCCGTCGTTCTCGCCGACGAGCAGGCGGCGCTGCTGATCGCAGGCGATGATCTTGAGGCGGTCAAGCTGTTCGGATGTATGGCGCACGGCAGCGATTTCCGCAATGCCCGGCTCCACGATGCGGCGGTATTCCGTCACCTCGTCGAACATCAGGCCCTCGGAATCCACGGCTTCAAGGATGGCCTCCTTGAGCGGCTCTATGTCGGGCACGCGGACATACGTCCCGTCCCCTTGCCTGCTTTCGAGGAGCCCTTTTTCGGCAAGGGCACGGATGGCTTCGCGGACGCTGCTGCGGGAAACGCCGAAGGACTCGGCAAGGGCCCGTTCCGGGGGCAGTTTGTCCCCGTCGCGGAAATGGCCTTCCTCCATGAATTGCCGGAGGCGTTCCGTGAGCTTCTGATAGCTCCGGCGCGGACGCCCGGCGGAAGAGTCTGTTTTGGGCATGATGCATTCCTCACTAAATTGGTAAGGCCAATATGACCATTGAAAGATTCTGTCAATCGTAAATAGACCACTCAGACCATTCTTGTTGCTTTTACCCCAAAAAATTGGAATAGGGAAAAGAGTATAAAATACACTGTGATATACAGATAAAACCGGAAGAGGGCAGATGCGCGCGCGATGGAAAAGGTCTCTCCGCATAAGATCGTCCAGAATCGGCGTATGGCGTCACATCAAGCCATTTATGCCGTTGTTTCAACTTATTGAGAGGTATCCTCTCGGAATCGAGTGTGCAAGCAAAAAATGTGTTGCGCTTTATGATGGACTGATATTCTTTTTTCACAACGGGTCATTAAGTTCATATTGGGTGAAAACGGATGGATCATGGCACTGTGCGCGGTATATGCTGAAAGGCACTGTATGGAGCCCATGTTGGATGCGAAAAAATGTCTCGGATGCCACTGTATGCCCGTACATTTCCCTACAGTGCGGAATTGGTCGGTTTTGTGCAAGCGGTAAATGGTCGGCATTGGGTCGGTATTGGTACGGAACGGAAACGATTCCTTGCTTGCGGTTGCGGAAGGGGCCGAATGGGGACTGGAGCGGATCCCTTTTGAATGATAGACCATTCCAAGAATCGTCCAGCCGAATGATAGATTTTTATTTATAATTTATGATATGTAACACAGTCAAAGAATTGCGTTCGGGTCAGAGGATTCTCATTTCGAAAGGCTCTAAGCCGTTTCATGTGAAATATGCTTGAGAACCGGAATTCCACTTCAAAGGGCAGTAAAAAGGCCGTCTGAAACGGCCTTTTGGAGTTGGTCAGGTTATCGGGGGCGGCCATGCTGGGACACATCATTAAGGCAGCCGGACTTTTTGCGTCCAGCGCGTCACGGCGCGGCAGACGTCATCGCCCGAGTCGGTGCGGCGGATCACATGCAGCAGGCCGTGCGGCGCTTGCGGGAACCCGTCAGGCGCGGTGGCGTCGGCTTCGTCGGGCAGGGGGACGTATTGTGAGGTGAGCGCATCGCCGGGGAAGCATTCGGCGCGGAATGTCACGTCGAGCAGGGACGGGATGAGGCTTTCACCGGGGGACCACGGCAGGCACTCAAGCAACCACCCAAGGTACTTTGAGTTGTTGACATGTCCGTTGATGTCGAGGTCGTCGCGCCGTACCAGCACGTCGGCGCTGCCTATCCCCTCGCGCAACCGTGGGATGGTACGGGACGGGAAGGGGATGCAAGGAATCGTGTTCACAGGATAGACGGCGGCAAGCTCTTCGGGCAGGGCCGTCAGGCGGCGGGTGGAGAGATCCAGTACCGTCCACGCGCTCACGGCGGCGACGATCAGCTCGTCGGAAGCGTTGTACACTTCATACCCTCTGTGCCCCAGATGTTCGAGCTTCGCGGGCCACGTGCGGATGTTCACCTTGTCGCCGGGCGAGGGCAGATCCTTGATACGAAAGGCCATGCGGGTGAGTATCCACGCCTTCCCTTCCGCGAAAAGCCGCTCATCGCCAAAACCGAGGGCCGAGGCGTTGTGTCCGGCCGCCTCCTGAAACCAGTTCGCCAACGCGCCGAGACGTATCTTGCCGTCGGTCCCCGCTTCGCCGTAACGGGCTTGAATGCCTAGAGTATATTCGGGATAATCCAACATATGCTTCTCCGGGGGAAAATGAGTACTTCCTGCCTGTAGCACGCCCGTAGCGCTTTCGTCCAGGACGCGGCCTCCGGTTTGCCTAACCGTTGCGGCCCGGTCACACGGGGTGCCGGGTGCTGTGAGGCGGGGTTCACGGTGCCGCTTGCCGCATGCGCATACAATACCCGTTTCAGCCGGAGCGGCGCTTCCTGTATTCCCCATGTTATATAGACAGGCGTTTCCGGGTGACGTATATTGGTACAAACCTTTGTAAGGAGAGATTTGCCATGTCTGATCGTGAAACCCGCAAGGCCAACGTCGTTGAAGCGCTGAACAAGGCGCGGAGCATGGAACTACATGCGATTCATCAATACATGAACCAGCATTACAACCTGGACGACATGGACTATGGCGAACTGGCCGCGAATATGAAACTCATCGCCATCGATGAAATGCGCCACTGCGAAATGTTCGCCGAGCGCATCAAAGAACTCGGCGGCGAGCCTACTTCCGAAGTTGCCGGGAAGGTGGTCAAGGGGCAGGAAGTCAAAGCGATTTACAGCAGCGACAGCGACAGTGAAGACGACACCATCTTCGTGTACAACGAGCTTCGCAAAGTCTGTGTGGACAACGGCGATATCCTGACCGCCAAACTGTTTGAAACGATCATCGGCGAAGAGCAGATTCACTTGAATTATTTCGATAACATCAGCGATCACATCGAAACCCTCGGCGATACCTTCCTCTCCAAGATCGCCGGTACGCCGTCTTCGACCGGCGGGACCACCAAGGGCTTTGCCATCGCTCCCGCAGCCGCGAACTAGAGCGGATACACTTGAAAAGTTAGAGACACCGGGAAAGGGGGCTTTCTTCAGCAAAGTCCCTTTCCCCAAAACTGTCAGCGCGGCTGGCGTCCCTCCCTTTCCAAAGACTTTCGACGTTATCGAATCTGTGCTCGCAGGCTTTTCCGGCACAGATTGCCTTCCATGCCGGCCTGGGAACGAATGCCGTCCGTTGGAGTGGCTTCTTGTGCATTCCGCGCGAAAAAACGGTTTCGCATCCGGCTGCGCCGCGTGTGGAACCGCTTTTTGTCTTGATACCGTCCGTGCTTTTTCGGCAAGAGGGGCTATCTTCCTTCGGTGAAGTGATACTATCTAATTATTTTAACATGTAACGAATATCCTGCACCAAACAGCTTGGTGCAGACGGCAAAAAGCGTCTTCCCAACGCCTCAAAAAAGTGAGCATCGGTATGCTGTGTGAATGCGAAACTCCCCCTCTCGGTTCGCGCCGTGATATGCCTCCATCAGAGCACACCACCGGTAGGGAAATTTTTTTGTTTAGACGGTGTGCTTCACTCGATCCATGACCTCAGCCCGCTTCGCGTCATTGAAACGCTCCACCGTGCCGACAAGGTACCCGGTGATGCGCCGGATACGCTCGAACTTCACACCCTGGCCTGCCTTCCCGCCTTCAACGCGGAATCCATTCCACGTCCTGCCTGATTCGCATTCCCCAATCCTGCTCATTCCTGCCTCCTCAATTCCGGCGGCGACTGCCTCCCCTCCCTCTCGCTCTCGTAACTGCTCTTGCAGTGTTCCCTCTGCCAGAAGAACAGCCCGTCCACCACGCGCCGGGGCCATGCCCTCACCCCGTCCCGCGCCCAGCGGTAACAGCGCGAGGACAGGGTTTCGTCCGGCCAGCCACCAAGAAGCGTATTGAGGAGCTGGTCGACGGCGATCAACGTTCGCTTTCCGTAGGTCATGCTTCTCCCACGCCCGGCATGGAGATGTTGACGGTGATGCCCTGCACCTCCTCCAGCGTCGTACAGGCATCAAGCCGATCTTCCAGCGCCTGCCGCTGGCCGATGATGGAGCCGGAAGCCACGGCAAAGGCGTCGGCCTTGGCGAGCACCCTGCGCACAAGCTCATCAAGAGGGACACCCCGAGCCTGCGCCAATGCCGAAAGAAGCGGCGTTGAAGCCGTAGGGTCGGCGGCATAGGCGCGGGCCTCGGATTCCTGCTTGTCGAACGTGCTGATCTCCCGGTCTGGATAGGTCGCCGTGAGTGTGGCTATGGCCCTGTCCGCAGCCGCGTTGATTTCCGAGAGCTTGGCGGCTTTCGTCTGTTCAAGTGTCGGCACGGGCGGGACGTAAGGCTGTTCCTCGGCCACGCATTCGGGGTGCGCCTCGGCATAGGCAAACACGGCGTCCCATTCTTCCGCGAACTCGGCGGCGTAAGGGTAGACGTGGTAGGGCATACCGTTCTTCGTGATGACGTATGAATCGTCAGCCACGCGATGGATTATGGTCTTATACTCAGACATATTTCTTCCTTCCCCTTAAGCTACCCTTATGGCGATGCCGCCGTCGTTGGATGGGGCAGTGGCACCGCCAGCCAAGGTAACGCCACGCAGATAATGGGAATCATAGGGCATATAGATGTAAAGCCATGTCCCTCCATTCGGAATGGCGCCGTCACGCCCAACAAAGGCAACATTGGGCATCACGGCCGTTGCCCATGAGGTTCCTCCGTTCGCCGGGGCGCTGCCCGCGCTGTTGGCGTAGTTTACGCTTAATGCGCTCGTTGTATATATTTTGAATATTCCATTGAGTGCATACCCCATAATATATGTGGGGTTCTCGCCTAGTATTTCATCATAGAGTACATAGTTTCCTCCAGAATTTTGAGCTTTCCATGCTTTGGCGCTTCCAACACCCTCTATATGCATGGGTCGAAAAGCATCAAACGGTTCTTGTCCAAGCCTTCCCAACAAAAATTCTGGGCTCGCACCCCTCCCGACCCATTGAAGCGGTATTCCACGAAGACCATTAGCATAATCGGCAGTGCCAGATGTATTGGACTTTTGTTTCGCATCAGCAGCCAAATCATAGGCCGTCTTCACGGCCTTCGCGGACGCCGCCATCTTCGAGTCCGCCAAGTTCACGCTGTCCGAAATCTTCGTGAGCGCTGGCTTGTACTCCCCGCCTCCGGTCAGGAAGCTTTCCTGCTGCCCGGCGGCTGCGGGCGGAACAAGGCCGCTTGTCCCGGCTGCCGATATCGTCGCGCCCTGCATTTCGGGTACGGAGATAATGCACAGTCCGCCCGTACCATCAGCAAGGGCTTTTGAGCGCGATATCTTAATACCATCACCAATATAGTTTGTCTGAACGAGTTGTTGCCACGGCTGCCATGTGCCGTCGCTTATGCGTCGGCGCGACCATTCAGGCCCCGCCGTACCCATACGCGAGTAGATTTTCTGAACCGCCGCATTGGGGTTTGTAGCATCGCCGAACACACGAAGGACATAATATCCGTCCATCCCATTCATCGGCACATTGGTACAGTTTCCGGAGTAAACAATGTATGTGCCGGATGAGATAATATCGTTCAGATCGGTCCCTGCAGGAAGCTTGGTGCGATAGTCACCAATCTGCCCCCGCGCACTCGCAAGATCCTCAAGGTTCCCCCCAATCGCCACGTCTTTTACGGTGATCGCGCCGTCCGCAGCGGCCTGCGTGGTCTTCCCGTCGACCTTCGCCAGCCCTGCGCGGCTTTCCGACGCATACCCGACATTAGCGAGATCCTGCGCCTCGTCGCGGGCCGCTTCCGCCGCTATGCGGTCGGCTTCGGCGGATTCGGCGGAAAGGGCCGCCGCGTTCTTCGACGCAAGGGCGTTCGTCTCTGAGGCTTTCGCGGCTGTGGCGGATTTCGCCGCGTCGCTGGACTTGGCACTCGCCGTCCCTGCGGACGTGGCGGCATCCCCGGCTTTCGTTGTGGCCGTGACCGCCGATGCAGCCGCTTCTTCCGCCTTCGCCGTTGCCGTGCCGGCGGAACCGGCGGCATCCGTGGCGCTGCTCGCGGCGTTGGTTTCGCTCGTTTTGGCCTTTGTTGCGCTGGTTGCCGCCGCGCTGGCCTTGGTGCTGGCGGTGCTCGCGGAGGTTGCCGCTGCCCCCGCACTGCTCGCGGCATTCGTCTCACTGGTCTTCGCGGTCGCAGCGGACGCCGAGGCTTCCCCAGCTTTCGTGCTGGCCGTCGTTGCGGACGTGGCGGCTTCATCCGCCTTGTCCGTGGCCGTGGTCGCCGAAGCCGCCGCACTCGCCTCCGACGCTGCCGCAGCAGTCTCGGAAGCTTTCGCAGCAGCAGCGGACGCCGAGGCCTCCCCCGCTTTCGTACCAGCCGTGACCGCCGATTCAGCCGCTTCGCTGGCTTTCGATGTGGCCGTACTTGCCGATGTCTCCGCGCTTTTCGCACTGGCTGCGGCTGCCGTCTCGCTCTTTTTCGCGGCTGTGGCCGAAGCCGCCGCCTTGTTCCGGCTGTCCGCCGCGCTGGTGGCCGCATCCACCGCCCGATCCGCGCCTTCGTTGATGGTGCGCATCAGGTCGTCGATGGAGGGCTGCGCCTGACTGTCCGGAGACAGGGAAAGCGGCTGAAGCTGCACCTCCACGGACGCAACGAACGGCGCGGTGCCGTCCTCGCTCGAAGAAACCGGAGACGACATGAACCGGACGACGTAGGTTTTGCCCTGACTCGGATGCTGCCAGAGGAATTCGACCGCGCGGTGCTGCGGGTAGAAAAGCTCCTCAAGATACTTGTATTCGGCCAGCGGCATGGCTTTCCACGACAGCTTGAACGGCGTCATGCGCTCGGCGGAAAAACGCGGGCGCGCGGAATCGTCGCCCGTCTCGCTCTTCGCCTCGATGTACGGATCGTCGACGCCCCCGGAGATGGAGGACGGAGCCGTGATGAACGAAGGCCAAAAATCCATGCGTTACCCCTGCGCGATACGGTCGCGCACCCCGAGCGTGTTGTTCTCGTAGCCGGACATCCAAAGCTCCATAACCATGCGCTCCCCGTCCATCCGCGTGCGCTGCCGGGTTACCGCCGGGCGCTCCTGCCCCGAGTAGTGAACCTCGACCGTCATGGGGACATTTACAACGGGTTGGGAGGGAGAGCTTCCGGCGGCTTTTCCGGCATTGTAGGCCCGTGTTTCAGCCGGATTCAGGACTTTCTCCCCATCCATAAGGATGGCCGCGTATTCTCTGGGCCGGAGGAAACCGTTGCTCCCACGCCCGCCGCCGCTATGGAAACGCGGCGCGGAAGCGAACAGGGACGCGGGAACGGCGCGCAGGCCGTCGCCGAAGTCGCTCCCTACGTTCATCCCGGAATGCCCGACTCCGGCGAACAGTGAAGGGCCATTACTGACGAAATTGTCCATCCACCCGCCGCTGATGCTGCCCATTGCTCCACCGCCAGCGGAAGCCGTCGCGCCGCCAAGACCGAAGAAGTCGCCGAGCCACCCCATGCCGCTGCTTGCTATGTTCCCCACGATGTTGCGCATGAAGATCTGCAAAAAGTCGTTCGCCATCGTGGTCATGGCGTTGTTCCAGTTCACCACCAGACCGTCAGTCGTGATCTGGAATGCCCCGCTGATACTGTCGAGCATGTTCGTGGTGGCCTGCTCGAAGCCTTTCCCGAAATCCGTCGCCTCGGAATAAAACGCGAGCACAGAACGCCGCGCGCCGTCCCAGCCGTCGCGGCTGGACTGGAGCGTTTTGTACTTCAGCCACAGGTCGACCTCTTCCTGCGTCAGCCCGACATTGACGCGCAGGTTTTCCGCCTGCCGCTCAAGCTGCGCGTTGATCTCGTCCTGCGCCAGCCCGTACTGGCCGGAAAGCTCGTACAATTCCCGGTAAAAATCGGATGCGGCCTCGGCGTCCTTGATGGTCGACGCCTTTTCAAGACTTCCGCGCAGAGACTTGAGATACCCTTCATTCTTCGCGCGATCCCCGTCGGTCTTGGCGAGGGCCTCCAGCTTTCGGCGTTCCTCTTCCAGTTCCTTGTTGATCTGGATCTCGCGGGCAAGGCGATCGTTGCCGACCCCCTGCGCAATCCGCGCATCAAGATCCGCGTAGGCGTCGCCAAGGTCACGAACCCGCTTGGCGTCGGCGGCCGCAGCGTATTCCTTGGTGATGCTGTTCAGCTGGTTCAGAGAAATCTTGGCGTCCTTCCCCTTCTTGGCGATGTCGTCCAGCTTGATTTTCAGCTTCTGTGCCCATGACTGCGAAACATCACCATTGAGCTTGGAAATCTCGGCGCGGACCTGCTCAAGATACCTCGTCGCCGAATCCTGTCTGTTTGTGGCGGCCTGCCCGGATCGGCCCTTTCGATCCCAAAAATCCGCGTCAAGCTTAACCTGCTCTTTGATCCGCTCCTTCTGAACGTTGTATTCATCCATGAGCCGCTTGGCGTCGGGAAGATTCTCCTTCCGCGCGGCAAGGGCGGACTGATGGAGTATGGCAAGGTTGGCTTCGGCGACGCTCCGAGCGAGAGACTGTTGCTCCTTCCGGGCGGATTCAGTCTTCTTGCTGTACTCACGCAGAGCCGTAATGGCGTCGCCGGTATTTTTTGCGGGTTCGGCGTCCGCCTTCCCAAGCATATCGATGGCAAGCTTCAGTTCCCGGACTTTGCCGATGGCCACATCGGCGGCATCGGAAACCGTATCCGCCGCATGTTGCTTTTCGGCAACGTCGGCGTCGGCCTTTTCAACGGCTTCAAAACCCCCGGCAAGGGCGAAAAGCAATTCTCTAGCCCGTTCGATATTTGGGTTATTGTTTCCGAACTTCGCTCCGGCATCGTTTAGCCGTTTGAAGGCCGTTTCGGAATCAATGAGCTTGTCCCTGAAATCCCGAAGAATTTTTGCTGCCGTATTCCAACCTTCCTCTCCACGAGAAATGGCAGAGTAAAAACCGGTAAACAGCTTAGGGTCTTCAAAATCTTCCACTTCAGAGAGGATGTTTTTCAGATCCTTGGAGGCTTCCTCTTGTTTGCTTTTGGCAAGGGAAAGCAGCTGTTCGGCGATGCGTTTGTTCAGGCCGTCGGTCTTATCCCCCGCATTTTGGGCTTCATCGGCAAGATTTCGATATTGCTCAGCAAGTCGCCTTACAACTTCTTCATTTTCCTGCGCGCGGGAATACATGAGCGAGAGGCCAAGTGTCGCACCGGTAAACGCGATGCCCCACGGCCCACCGAGGACGCCCACGAGACCCGAGCCGGCGCTGTGCAAGCGTTTCATTCCTGAAGATAGCTTGCCCATCGTACTGGAGGCTCTCATGCCGACCATCTGAACATTGGCAAGATGCCCTTGTAACCTGGACAGTCTGGCGTTCGCCCCGGCAATGGCTTCGTCAAAATTTCTGAGCTGTGCGCTCAGAGAGGATTGAAGCGCAGGGGACGCTTTGGAAAAGCCTTCCCCCAAAGCAGACTTCGAGGAAAGGAACTCGCTCCGTTGGGCTTGCAGTTCAGAGAGGAATCGTTGCTGATTCGTGATGTTGTCTTGAATGCTGTTGGAAATGCGCTTTGAACGGATAACGATCTCTTGCCCGAGCGAGGCATAAGATGCCTTGACTCTTCCAATGGCGGGAACAATGCCCTTGATGATTCCAAGGGCCCCCCCCAAGGCCAACGCTCCGTTTCTGACCGTCTCCCAGTTCATGGACAGGCCGACGATGGCCGAATCCATCCCCTTGACGCCGTCGGTCAAGAGCTTGACACCTTCCTTGAGCGCGTCCGAGCTTCCGGCGTGCAGCATGAGATCGTCCCACGCCGTATTCAGGCGTCCCACGGCGGCTGTCGTGCTGTCCATCGCCGCCTTCAGGCCCGCGCCGTACCGTTCGCGGATGACGGGGGCCACCTTCGCCAGCGTGTCGATGGTGACTTCCCCGCGTTCGAGCATCTTGTCGAGCGACGTTGTGCAAACGCCGAGGGCGTCCGCGAACAGCTTGAAAGCCCCGGGCGCGCGTTCGCCGAGCTGCTGGCGCAGCTCTTCCGCCGTCACCTTGCCCTTGGAGGCCATCTGGCCGATGGCGAGGAACACGCCCTGCATCTGATCCTGCGTCAGGCGCAGGGCCGTTCCCATTTCCGAGAAGGCAAGGAAGATTTCCTTCGCATCCTTCTCGATTTCAGTGTCCTTCGCGCTGGCGAAGAACGTCTTGGCGGACTCCGCCGTGTCGAGGTAAGAAAGGCCAAGCCGATCGGATTCCTCGCGGATGAACGCAAGCTGCGCGCGGGCCTTGTCCGCGTCGCCCATGATGGCCTCATAGGCCGCGCCGATGTTCTCCACGCGCATGTTGGTGGAACCGGCGGAGGAAAGCAGATCCGTCATCCCGGAGAATCCGGTCATGCCCGCGCCTACGCCGATCCCCTGTCCGATGGAAGCCAGAGCGCCCTTGAAGCCTGAAGCCTTGGAACGCAGAGCGTCCAGCTCGGAGCCGACGTTCCGGAGGCCGGGCGTCGCCTGATCCCGGAATGCCAGGGTAATCTTGCTTACAACGTCACTCATCGCGCTTTCTCTCCGCAAGTTCCTGAAGAGTATCCCTTTCAAGGGCGCTCAACCGATAGAAGTCATTCGACGTCAGGGACAGGGCAATCCATTTGGCCACCGTCCTCACCCCTTGCCAGTCCATCCCCGTGGGGCCGTTCCACCCCGTGCGCCACTGCCCCTGAACGTCAAGCCAGAGCGAAGCCAGCGGGGCAAGCTCGGGCCAGAGCGGATTACGCTGGGCGCATGTTGCGCACGGGGCATTCCGGTTCAGCTTTCGGCGGCAGTCGCGGCAGTATCCGATCCGCTCACCGGAAACAGCCCATCTTCGCCAGCGTACAAGTTTTTTATTTCAGCCAGAGGAACCCCCACGGAGTAGGACATGGTAAGCCGCCCGAGGATGAGCGTATCCCGGCTGGGCATGGCCTCCCATTCCTCCGACGTCAGGCCGTACAGGCCGCGCACGGCGGAAGCGTAGCTTTCTCCCCGTTTCTCCCTGTCCTGCTCTTTGGCGTCATGTTCCTCCATTTCCTTCAGTTGTCCGTTGGTAAAGGATTTCAGGACAAAACGGCGTCCGTTCAATTCAATGTGCATGGCGATTCCCCTTACGCGTCGGCGTAGCTGGCATGAGTGTTCTTGAGGGTGACGGCAAGGGCGCTTCCGAGCGAACCGGAAGAGTGATACGCCTGCCAGTCGAGCGGCAGGCGTATGCCCGCAGGCCCGTCAATGGTTGATACCTTGGTCTGGAACAGCAGTTCCTCAAGGGTAAAGGTCAGGGTGTTGTCTCCCCTCGCAAAAACGACCTCCGCCTTCTTGGGCGTCAGGGAAAGGGCGGCGTTCACGAGTTCCATATCCTTGAACAGCACGGTGATCGTGCCGCTTACGGTGGCGAGCCCCTCGCTGATGGCCGCGCGGGTGCTGCTCTGCCCGATGGTGTAGGTGTCGCCGTCAAGCCCGTTGTCCAGCTTGATGCCGAAGGCCGTGGCGTCGCCATACTCCACCCCGTCGAGGAGCAGTTTGCCCATGTCGTTGTTGCAGCGGAGAAATCCCGGGGAGGACGGCGAGCCCGCCTTGCTGGTGGGGCTTATGGTCTGGACCTTCCCCATTGTGCCAATGGAGGCCACCAGCTCCCCGTCTCCGCCCATGTCCACATTGAGCGTCGAGAGCTTGATCCCGTTCGTCAAAACGTAATTCGCGGGATTGGTGGCGAACATCGTTTCAAACCAGAGGCTTTCCATATCGTTGTGGAGCTTGAAGGCATGGGTATACGGACCGGAGGATTCCCCGCCCGTCGTCTCGGGAAGCCCGAACAACGCCCGAAACCAGTAGCCCATGCAGACGTAATCGAGCGGCACCTGAATATCCCCACTCACATCGGTACGCCCGGGAATCGGTTCCTGCGGGTTGCGCGTCCCGCGCAGGGTCCCCGCCGCCGTCAAAGTCTTGGACATGCTCACCCCGAACGTGTTGAACGGAAGATCGTACCCCTTGGGGGCAACCGGCATCACGCCGTATTCCCTCTCGAACCCCATGATCAGCTTGGAGAGGAATCCTCTCGCCATCGGTTTGTCGGCCATCGTCATCTCCACGGATTGCGTTTCAGGTTGATGGTGTTGGGAATGTTCAAAGTGACGATGAAATCACGTTCGCAGTAGCCATTTCGCGGCGGATAGGTACGGCCCTCCCCCGTCCCCGGAGTCAAATCCGGATTGAGGCGGGCAATGGCTTCCAGCACGCGGGGGCTGAACTCTTTTTCCATCAAGGCCATTGCCGGTTCGGAGACGATATCTCCGGTGCGGGCAGGCTCATCGTGAACGACCACGCCGAACATGAGCATCACGGACAGGCTCAAAGCTTCCTGTTCCGGCCCCAGCTCCTCTCCGGTCGGCGACATGACGAGGTAGGGGGCATCCTCTTCGCCGAAACGGCCCACGTCGTCGAATCCCAGATAGATGGTCAACGGGCGGTCGAACGTCCGGGAAAGCCACTCGCAAAGCTCCGCGTCTTCGGCAATCCCCTTTGCCCAATACTCCATGACTTCAAAGGTATTCATGCCTTAGCCCTTTTCTGGAAAACCCGTCTCGTTTCCTGCTCGAACAGCGCTATCAGCTCCCTCCGGTGCAGGCGGAAGCTCGGGCCGATGAGGTTGCGGGCGGGAATCTTGATGCCGCCCGCCGGGCGGTGAAGCCCTCGCCCGAAATACAGCTGGCGCATCTTCCGGGTGGTGGAAAAATGTTTCCCGCGTTGCAGCTCGACGCCCCGCCGATAGGCGGACCGGGACAAAAAGCCGAATTCCACCTTATGCGCGGGGGCCGGATGCCGGTAATAGGCCAAAGCCCGGATCATCTCGCCAAAGAACGCCTCCCGCTTCCGTGAACGGGAAACAACCTCCCGCCCCTTCAGGCCGTAGGGAAAACGTTTCGTCACCTCACTAAGCGCGGGCCAGCTTTCTCCCGACGGCCCGCCCCGCCGCGCTTCTTTTTTCATGTTCTTGACGGCGTAGTAGGCGAGTTTTCTCAGCCCGCTCCGCCCGGCGTGCGGAACGGCGGCAATCAGCCGCTCGATTTCTTCGGATGCGGCCATATCCATCTTTATGGTGAACACTCCGCCGCCATTGGGGAAAAACGGATATTGGCGCGTCTTGTTCGTCCCGTCGGGGCTCTTGACTACCCTGCCGTTTTTTTTGATGAACAGCCGCACGGTCTTGTTATCCGACACTGCTTCTGTCTCCTCTGGAGGCGTTGCTCACCAGAATGACGCGCGTGAGCGTTCCTCCGTTCATGCCGATCCGTTCGGCGGCGCGGACTTGCCAGCTTCTGCCGAGCGCGTCCGCCTTGTCCCCCCGTTGGGGCAGGTACGGCGTCCCGTCGGGGAGAAGCGCGTCCGCCGTGACGTACAAGGCTTCAGCGAAACTGCCCCGTTCCGAATTGAAGCCGGAGATGGAATAATTCTGCGGAGGGACCCGCTTCCCGTCCCCGGAGTAGCGGGCGAAGGCGTCCACCGTCAGCGTCCCCGACGCCAGCGGGAACGAAAGCGACGTCTTGCCCGTTTCCGCGAGAACGCCCCTGAAGTCGCGTTCCAGCATGGCCCCCATGCGGTCACTGTCCATCGCGCGGCCTCCGCAGAATCTCGCGGGCCGTCCGTTCCACGCCGCGCAATTCCTCCATGCCCTTGTCAAAGGAACCCGCGTCAGGCAGAACCGCGCCGCCGAACCGCAGGCAAAGCATCCGGGCCAGCTCGTCGGCTTCAAGCCCGTCGAGCATCCCCCTGTGGATGCAGACCGTGAGTTGCGTCGGTTTCATCATTTCACCCCGATACAGCCGGTTCATGTCCTCTCCCTGCATTTCAGTTGTTGCTCAAGGGCGTCCAGACGGATGCCGTGCCCATGCACCGTGGTTTTCTGCTCATCAATCACATTCCACATCCTGCGATGATCGTTGGAATTGTTTTCCTTGTCCGCAAAGCGGCTGATACAGCCCTCGCGGTGGAGGATGAGCGCGTCGAGTTTTTTGGTGACGCCGTTGCCCCACCACGCGAGAAAACCGATGAGCACCCCAAGCGCCGCGCAGGTGACTGTGAGAAGGAGATTCGTAAATTCCATGCTTACCTCCGCTCGGCCTGCTCTATCCACAAAAACAGATTGGCGGCATCGGTTGCCGGAAGGTGTATCCATTCACCGGTTTTCCCTTCCCATTCCCCGTTTTTGAGGAACCGCCACTCAGTGTTTGTCATCACCGCCCCCGGCGTCATCGGTGCCGGGGGCGACGCGCTCGTCAGTGCCCCCGTGCTTGCGCAGCCATGAGCCAGAAACGTCAGTACGCACAGTAGAAATACGAGCCTCACGGCGAGCATTACGGAACCATCCCCACGCAGCATAGAGCAACCTCAGCAGCAGGACGAACCAGCTAGCGTTTCCCATCTACGGAAACCGTTTTTTGCAGCTTACGGCGCTCAAGGACTTTCTGCACAAGGCGCGGCAGAGCCGTTGTTACCGTATAGAGCGCGCGATACCAGAAAGAATCGCCCTCCCCCGGCACCCGCATATATTTGGAGGACAGCCAACAGACGATCGCCACCACAAGCACAACTCCCCAACCCCATATGGGGAGGTATGAGGCGAGTTGCGTCAGCATGTCGACGAGCTGGTCTTCGGTGAGCATCAGATGGCCTCCTGTCCGGGATCGTATGTGCGCGTCGGCCAGCCGCCGACGCAGAATTTCCGCAACGAAAGATTCCCTTCGGAGATGCGGATATAGTGGTCGCCCTGCATACAGTTGAGCAGATGGACGACACGCCGGGCATCCGTGCGGGCCAGCACGATGGAAAAAGCGGAAAGCGTCTTACGTCCGACGATGCCGTCCTTTTCAAGGTCTTCAAAGAGCCGCGTTCCTCCCGGCGTGCCGTCGTTGCGCCAGTTCAGCGCATTGCACAGACGTTGCAGATGGCGGCCCATGCCGCTTTTGCCAAGGTTGACGGCTTGCTCGAACAGTTCGTTCGCCACGGTCTGCTCGAATTGCCCGAGGTTGAGCTTGTCCCACCATTCCTTGCGGTACCACCCGCTCACCATACCGGCGAGACAGGGCAGCGCCGCAAGATGTCTGGAGAAGGCACGTTGGCCCTGTTTGAATGAAGGGTGCGATTTCTCACGATCGATGACCGGCCAGATCGGTTCGTCGGGAAAAAAGTTCCGGGCGCAGCCGCAGAAGGTTTCCCCGCCCTTGTCGCCGAAGTCGTCGCACCAGCCGCCCTCAAAGTTCTTGACCGGTGCATAGGCCAGAGCAAATTCAGCCATTGTGTTCTCCTTGGCCGGGAGCGTTTCCTCCCGGAACCGGTCAGTTCAGCAGCACTTCCACCACGGTGTCGCTTCCGGCGGCGGCATAGGCCGCCTTGCCGATGCGGGGGAACTCCGTTTTCACTTCGGAAACCGTCACGGAGTCCGAAACCGTGACCACCTTGTCCGTCGCGTTCCAGTACAGGGCCTGCCCCTGCGTGGGCGCGTCATCGGCCTTCTTCGGCAGGGAAAACACCCCGCTGATCTGTACCGAGCCGGTTCCCCCAGCCGGGATGTCCGCCAGCGCAACCCCGGCGAGCGCGCCGAAGACGATCAGCTCTTCGCTGGCGACGTCCGCGCTTCCTGTGTTCGTGTACTGAAGGATGTCGCCGCGTTGCTTGAAATTCTGAGCCATGCCCCTACCTCCTGAAGTGTTCGGGGATATATTCAAGAGTCATCACCGGATGGGGCATGTCCGTGCCGATGCCGATGCGCACGCCGCACAGCCCCCGCATATCCAGTTCCTTGCCGTTGACCACGATGCGTTCGAGCGCATGAGTCAGGGCGGGCAGATCGATGGAGATCGAATCCCTCCCCCCTTCTCCAGCCCCCTGAACCGTTCTGATGTTCAGTTCCTGCGGTTCGTTCCCGTCTCCGCCCATCACGCGGCCCCCGGGTTCTTCTGAATGCCGCGCCAGTCCAGCACGCCGACGCCCACCACGGTGCGGGCGCGGTACATGAACGAGTCCGTCATCATGTCGCGCTCTTCCTCCACAACCGGAGCCTCCTGCCCGTCAAGGAACGCCATTTCCACGAAATCGCACTGGCTGGGGTCGGCCAGCAGATACCATTCCTTGTCCGACACGTCGGACAGGCGGGCTTCGCCGATGGGCGTCAGCCCCCAGTTCGCCGCCGGGTTGTAGACCCCGGAACTCAGCCCGCTCTGGGGGTTGGCGGCGGAACGCAGCAGGATTTCCGTTTCCGTCTGCATGGTGTCGGGAACAAGGATGTATTTGGGCCGCAGATCCAGCATTTCTCCCTGCATCCCGCGCCGATGCCGGATGGAAAGCCGCATGGCGTCCAGCGAGTCAACGGCGACCTTGGCCCCGGTCTTGGCGATGTTGCCGCGATCCGCGTGGAAGAGCGTCTTGCCGTCGTTCATCTTCGGATTGTCCTTGAACGGGCTGTACGCCAGATCGCTGTACAGCCGTGCCGCCGACGCGCCGAACATGCTGGGGATGCGGGCGAAGGCCCGCAAGTCGTCGTCCACCATCATTTCCATCGTCAGCTGGAGAGCCACGCCGTACTTGCCGACGCGGTAGCTTTCCTGAGAATCCTTCAGGCTGCCCATGCGGTATTCGCCGCCTTCCCTGACCATCTCGAAGTCGGGCGCGTTGGACAGCGAAACCCCGGTGATCGGCTTGAAACTGGTGGCGGGGACAACCTTCACCCAAGGCCGCCACGACGCCGGGGCCTCGGTGTAGGCTTCCTGCAAACGGCGCTGGGCCACGTCCGCAAACACGGCCTTGAAGTCGGAACGGCTGGCGAGGCTCACCCCGCCGCCGGAAAGCAGCTCGCGGGCAATCTGGGAATGGCTGAGGCCGCGCGTGGACTGCCCGCCGCGTTCCAGCGACAGGCGGGCGAAGTCCAAGAGGCTCATGGCCCGGAATTGCTGGCTCCCCTCCTGCGGCTTCTCCACCCTGCCGCCCATGCGGAGGAAAAAGCCCTCGGCGGCCAGCGGGCGGAATTTGTCCGATTCGTCGGCGCAGCCGATGAAATCCAGCACGCCCACGGGCCTGTTGCCCTCCGCCAGCTTGTCCAGCACCCTGCCCCGCGCATCGGCAAGGCTGACGCCCTCGGCGATGAACCCCTCCGCCAGCTCGGCAAGGCCGTGCCGCCCGCACAGGGCGGTGATCCCGGAAACCCGTTCGCGCTCTTCCCGCACCGCGGCCAAAGCGGCGGCCTGCGCGTCGGCGGCGGAAAGCCCGGCGGGCTGGGCCGGAGCGGGGAGGCCCGCAAGGCCCTTCCCGGTTTCCTGTTCCGGCTGGCCGCCCGTTGTGCCGTCCGTCTTCAGCCCTTCCCGCTGCGTTGCGGAAAGCGCGTTGAGGAAAGCCAACGCCTCTTCTTCGGTCGCATCCCCGGACAACCCGAGCCTGATCAGCGCCTCTCTGAGCTTCTTGTTCATGTCGTCTCCTTCGCTAAGTTTTTTGGCGGAAGTGTTCGGGTCCGCGCCGAGGCTGACGAACGAACATTCCCGAACCTTCGATTCTTTCCAGATGTTGAGCGGCCCCTTTTCCTCCCGTCCGTTCACGGTGGCGGAAGCCCCGGCCTCAATGCGTTCGACGCGTACGGGCCAGACCCCCACGGAGCATTGCCACGGGTGCCCCTCCTCGCAGAGGCCCCGTACTTCCTTGGCGTCCGGGGTCGTCTCGGAAAACTCCCCGAGGATGTGGAAACCCGCATCGTCGACGCTCCATGAGGTCGCCTTGCCCACGATCCTGTCCCGCTGGTGTTCGCGCAGGATGGGGAACGAGGCGTCCGCCCCCATGCCCGACAGCTCGATGACGAAATCGTCCCAAAACTGGGTAATCCGCGCCCCCGTGTAGCCGAGCATGGAAAACCCGCCCTCCCCTCCTTCCCCGGCGGCCAGCGTGCAGCCTGCCGGGCAGGTCAGCCGGACCGGGCTAGTCCTTTTCATCGGCATCGCCTTCCTCCCTATCGTTGTCCGGCTGGGCCGGAGCTTCCGTTTGTGCGCCGAGGGCCACCCCGGCCTCCAGCGCCGTCTTGCGGTCGGCGGCCTCCTGCCGGATCTCCTCCTCGTAATCCAGCCCCTGTTCCGCGCACAGGCGGGAACGGGAGATGATGCCCATTTCAAGCTTCATTTTCGAGGCCGTGGCGTCCTTCACCGGGTCGACCCACTGCCAGCCGGGGGTCTGCCAGCGCACGGGGACGGAGGCGCGTCCGGCCTCCACCGTAAAGGCGTGCCCGTCCGCCATGTGCGGCGCGAACCAGTACAGGGCGTTCGTCCACTCGGCCCACAGCACGGCAAGGAACTTGCGGATCAGGATGTCCTGCTGCACGCGGTAGCCGCGCCGTTCCTCCAATGTGGCGGAGCGTGCGCTGGAATAGGTGGCCGAGCTGAAATCGTTGGAAAAATTTTCGTAGCTCATCAACATGCCCGCGGAAGCCTTGCGGTTCATGCCCTTGGTGAACGCCTCGAAGGAATTGGCGTTGGAGTTGTACTGCGCCGTCTTGACGTCCATCCCCGCCGGAAGCTGGTGGATGCCGCCGGTGTCGATGAACTTGGGCAGCAACGGCTTGCCGGAGGTGTCCTCCCCGCCGGAAAACGGCGCGGGCGTCCCGTCATAGTCGTTTCCGCCTCCGGCATAGTCCGGCGTGGTGGTGATGAAAAAGCCGCAGGCCGCCAGCAGCCGGGCCCTGACCTGTTCGGCGTCCATGTATTCGCCGAGGTTGTGCAGGGTCATGATGGTGGCGGCCAGCCACGAGATCGGCACGGTCTGCCCGATGCTGTCCCGCACCATCACGATGCGGCAGGCCGTCAACGGAATCCGGCGGCTTTGCGGCGAAACGCCGAGCGTCCCCGGCAGGGGCTCTTCCATAATGTGCAGAGCCACCGGGCTGTGCCCCTCGTATTCGATGCCGTCGACCACGGTGTTCCCGCCTTTCCCGGCCCGCCCGAACAGCCCCCGGTCGAGCCGTTCCAGCGGGATCAGCTCGAACCCGAGCGGCGGCAGGCCCTCCGCCAGCAAAGAGCGGTCGGGATACCAATGCAGGATGAACCCGCCGTCCACCCACAGGTGGCGCAGGGCGAGGAACTGGGCCTCCCACAGCTCGAAGCGTTCCGCCCAACGGTTCCAGAGCCGTTCCACGCGCCCGCAGGCGTCGCAGTCCCGCCCATCGCCGTGACGCACGTCCACCTGTGCCCGGATGCCCGTGTACACGACATTGTTGCAGATTTTTTTGAGCGCACCGGAAACGGCCCCGTCGTTGCGGGCCAGATCGCGGGCGCGGGCCTGCACGAGGGCGCGGTCTTTGCGGTTGAGGATATCCACGGGCCCGTCCTTCGGCAGCCAGCGGCGGTTGGGGCCGTCAATCCGCGCCGCCCGGTAGGCGAGGAACGCGGCCCGCTGGCCCATGTAGCGCGAAGCCGCTGCGGGATTGAAGACGCCGAGGAAGGAGGCGATGCCTTTTCCGAGCACGTCGCGCATCAGAACACCACCTGCCACGACTTGATGCCCAGCCCGCCGCGCTTTTCGATGGCGGCGATCTGAATGCGGAGCTGTTCGATGGTGTCCCGGATGACCTTGAGGTCGGCGCGCCGGAAGGTCATGCCTTCGATGCTGTATTCCTGATTGCCCTCCAGAACGGCCTTTTCCGCCGCCAGATAGAGGGCAAGCCGCGTCCGCAGGGTTTCAAGCTGTGTGGGAGAGAGAGGGGGCATTTCGGGAACTCCTTGCCCGTCTGGGGCCGTTTCCCGATGTAAGACATGCTTTCTTAAAAATGTGCAAGTAAATTTCTTAAAATCAGTAAATTTTACTGGTTTTACATTCTTTCCTTGACCGTCTGGGACTCGTTCACTATTCTTTTTGACTTTTTTCTTAAAACCAAGAAAAAAAGCCCCCGAAGGGGCTTTCCGTGCGTTCTAGGCTGTGTCTATTGTTCCGGCTGCGTCCGTCGGGCTGTGGCCGCATTCGCAACGCGGGCACCCGTCCGTTCCATGTAGAAAACCGCCAGCTCCAGCACGGCGGCGAGGCCGTTGGTGTCGGGGTGGGGGATTCCGGCTATGTCGCACTGCCGCGCATAGTGCGCCGCAAAGCGCAGGGCTTCCATCAGGCGGGCCTGTTCCCTATCGTCCATAGCAAAGCTCCATATCGGCGAAAGGTTGCGCCACCCTCGGGCGGAAAGGCAGCTCGACGCGGAGCCGTTCCGGCTTCCCCTCGGGTGAACGGATGACTTCGACGACATCGCCGATACGGATATCGCAGTTGATCACGTCGTCTCGGGAGAGACTGCAACTCTCGCACCGGGTTCCCTGTGCCTCGCTATAACGCTTCGTGGGCGATTCACAAAGGGGAAACGTGGAAAAGATAACTTTGACCCGCCTGTCGGCATGGGTCAGCAGCAGCCCGTGGACGATTGAGGCGGTGAAAAGGAAAGCGTTCATGCCGCCACCTCCTGCCCGGAAAACGCGCACTTGAAGTACACATAAGTGCTCTTGACCGAAGGGAAGAAGTTCCGCAGCTCCCGGCAGAACGCCTTGAGCGTCCCTGCGGGCACGCCCTCGTCATAGCACCACTGCACATAGGCGGTGTAGAGCTTCTTGGCCTGCACGCGGTTGTCGGAAGGGATGAGGTGCGCCTTGACCCAGCGCAGGAAGGGGGCGTTGGCCTCGGCCTTGGCCTTTTGCGTGGCGGCCATGTCGCAGAGCCTGCCGAACTGTTCCGCCACCAGCCGCGCCTGTTCCTCCGGCATCTTGGCGAGCTGGATCGCGCCCATCAGAAGCTGGATGCGGTGGGACGTCCTGAGCGTGCTCACGCTGGCGGGCAGCGGAACCCCGAAAAGCGTATCCCCGGAAGGCGGCAAAACCTCGGCCTGTGCGGAAGGCGCGACGTAGCGGCCCGTCCTGCGGATCGCCGGGAGCACTTCCCCCGCCAGCCACTTCTGGAACGGCAGGGCCTTGGGCTTGTCCGAACGTCCGAGGAAGAAGTACAGGCCCTGTTCCGTGAGGCAGAGCATGTCCTGTGTCCCGGAGGGGGTCTGAACGGAATAGACCCCCCTCCATTCTTCTGGGATGTGACTTACTGTAGACACACCCTTCCAAGCATATTCCAGAGCAAGAGCAACATCCTTCGCCACAAACAGCGGCTCTCCGGCGGCTTCGCGCAGGACGCGCAGGCTGCGGCCCTCAAAAGAGAACGGCAGAAGGGAAGAAAACTGTGTCATGGGAACCTCTCGTATTTCTTCTATTCGGCCTTCGCAGAACGCAAAAAAGGCCGGGAGCTAGAAACCGTACGAGAACGGCAGGCGTATTCCCCCGAAGGGTATTGTATTAGCCTACTCCCGGCCTGAATGACCGTAGGATGCACCTCTACTTGTACATGTGCAGAGGGCACAAAAAACGCCACGCTTTCGTGCTGGCTTTCCGTCTCGTAAGGAGTTTCTAGGCTCCGGGGACAGGAAAGCATGAAATTAGTTCAGGTGTCAAGGGGGTAGTCGCTGGCTCCAACTGGAATTTTGCCTGCAAGGTGATCATGAATGATGCGTACACATAGATCGGCATGTTGCGGTTCTCTTTTGTATGACCACCTCTTTTCCGCCGGATTGTATCCATACTCAAAATAATCGGCATGGACATTGATCCAGCCACTTTTCGGGTAGGCGTAGAAATCGATCATAACATGATCGCCATCTTCAGTAACGATAAAAGCAACATTGCTGATGGGGACACCGAGATTATGCTCCGCAAATCTCCTGATCACCCGCCTCCAAGGTTGAAGCGATTCAGGCGTCTTCTTTGCCCGATTTTCATAATACTTCGCCAAATGCTTGCATACTCTGGACGGCAGGTGCAACGGTTCCCCAGAACGTTTTTTTACCCAGTCGGGGCAAGTACATGTAGCCTGTTCCGGATCAATGACGTACCAAACGCCTTCCTCCGTCGCAGAAGACGCCAGAAGTTGTCCGCCCTTCTTTTTGAATTTCGGAGCTACCTTTTCAATGGCTGATGGTTTCTCCCATTTTGAGGCTAGCGAAGAGCTGTGCAGGAGCCAATACAGAAACCTAAGCGCGAGGAAAACGCTCAACACAGCTAGGATGATACGCCCAAAAGCGTCTATAATAACAAAATACAAAAGAAATGCTCTGTGATGTCTATAAGTAACCTTTGTTGTGATTATATCCTAATTTTGT
>ENA-UENY01000088-UENY01000088.1-human-gut-metagenome-genome-assembly--contig:-NODE-88-length-57601-cov-9.907187_pt1 | contig 57601 bp, 54 predicted proteins | sample MGYA00242886_ERZ507888 | MGnify/ENA primary metagenome ERZ507888 (study PRJEB26167, sample SAMN06115543) | human gut metagenome | host: Homo sapiens | place: China:Chongqing | collected 2014-11-10... | reverse complement strand
CAACTCCCGGCTTTTCCTATATGCGGGTTTGAGAGCCTTATGCGGGTTATGGGAGTCGTTTTCGAACTGCATAATGGCATTAAAATCCATTTAATCAGCACGGTTACACTACGAACAACACTGATCGGCCTTATGCACTTATGTTATTGAATTAGTAAGATTATGCGAATTATGGGGGTCTCAAAAAATGAAATTTTTTTGTGCATAATCTGCAAATATAATAATATCAACGTACTAAGTGCATAAAAGGTGCATAAGAAGTGCATAAGACCCCATAAGCCCGCATAAGGCACAGCGGGAGTGAGTCCACGCGGCGAAGCCGGGCCCCTCCCCCACGCCGTGCCCTTATATAGGGGAAATTCGATCAGCCGCGAGGGGGAGGGGGTTCTCCTGTGTTATATAAGGGAGCGAAGCCGACAGGCGAACACACGGGAACCATGCCGCCCTTCCCCGCATGCGTGACATCACACCGGGCGCTTCGCGCCTTGGCCGCCCGGCGCTCCTTATTGCAAATGGATTCGCAAAAAGCACAACCAACTTTTCGGCTTAATTCTCATTTTGATAATTCTTGCTATTCCAGATCATTACGCTACGCCCTTCACAGATTTTCCTCCCTGCTCATTGCGTCGTGCTTCCCTGTTCCAAAACTCCTTTGCGTGAAGAGTCTGGCGTTAATACACTTGTATCATTGTTGTTTTGTATAAAATTGACATAATTTTATTGATTATGGGTATATTGTCCCCGCCGCTGCAATGCACACGGCAACGAGAGAGCCCTGCCCTACGATTCGCACGGCTCATTACGGTTCATTGCCGTGTACACAGCAACCAAGCACACAGCCGCATTGCGTCTCTGCGCGTACACGCATGGCTCTTCGCAGTGAAGGCCGCCATGCCCCGCCCGGCGCGCACGCGCAAGCGTGACGACGAGGCGGAGGCATAGAGGCCGGAACGTCATCGACCCGATCTCAACCTGATGCAGCACGGCCCCTTCGCCGCAAAGTGCGGACTCTTCCTGCACTCCCAGACTTAAAGCATTCCTTGAAGCTTCGCTGCCATGTACACTGCATTGTAGTGTACACGTCAATATTGCGAAATTACTTGCATATCTTCTCACTCATGCTACTATCCCACCAACTGCTATGAGCCATGCCTCCTGACACGCGCAACGCATGCAGCCATGCCATGAGCGGCCAGAGTTAAGGTTCCTGCTCCTACCTCGCCTTCAGCCTCTGGCCGCTGTGGGGTCACCTCCCCCACACTCCACCGCCCTGCCCCGTCGCCGCTTTACTCTCCCGGCGGCGGGGCACTTTGGTTCTTGGCGGCGAGGCGCTTGTTTTTTGCAGAGGGTTGGGAGGCGCTCCGCGGTAAAGCCGCACGGCGGCATGGGGCTGGGGGGTCAGGGGGTATGCCCCCTCTCGACCGCGCGCGGCGCACCCGTCCCCCGTCTATTCCGAGCCTTTGTTTTCCGGGTAAAATTTCAGTTCAAATACGAATCGTAAAACTAAATAGTTTCAATATATTATGAATAAACAAAATGAACATACCGCAAGAGGCCATATTTTGGAACAGGCCAAATCCATCATCAATGGCGCGCGGCAGGATAAATACGGCACCCCGGAAAACAGCTTTGAGGCAATAGCCGCGTTCTGGAGTACCTATAAAGGCGTGGAGTTTTCAGCGCATGATGTCTCCATGATGATGGCCCTGCTCAAAATCGCCCGGATCAAATCCGGCAGCGGGAAGGCCGATTCCTATGTCGATCTGTGCGGCTATGCGGCGTTGGCTGCGGATATGGTTAAGAGGGGTTTCCTCGATAAGGGCATCGCTGAGGACAAGGCACTCTATGCCGCCAAAAAGTAAGAAGATACCGGCCCGTACCAATGGCCGCCCGCGTGAAGTCTCGGCAGAACTGCTCGAAGAGATTTCCGTCATGAAGACGCGCAAGGATGTCGTGTGCGCCGTGTGCCACCATCCCGACGTCGCGGATATCGAGATGCGCCTGCTTGAGATGCAGGACGGCCAGACGCACTTTGCCGAACTTGAGGCACTGGCCGAGAAATACGGCGTGTCGCGGCACCAGCTCCGTTACCACCGGGAAAGGTGCATGCTCTACAAGGTTGCTGAGTCTCTGGATAAAAACACGGGGACAGGCAAAGGCACGGCCATGAAGGATGGTGCCTACTTCATCCAGCGCCTTGGGGACTACCTGCTGAAAGCTGACGATGTGATTCAGCGCGCGGAATTGGGCAAGGATGACAAGCTGCTCCTGTCAGCCGTGGAACAGGCCCGGAAGATTTGCGATACGAACACGCGCCTTTTCATCGAGGTGTACAAGCTGCAACTCGACAAGAAGGTGCAGGACGATTTCCGAAAGATTGTGCTGGAGGTCATAGAACGCTGTGCTCCTGAAGCAAGAGACCGAATTGTCGCTGAACTCAAACGTCGCTACCAACTTGTCACAGCTCTTGGGGGAACTGGGGTGTAGCCTCGATCCCGAATTGCCCAAAACCCCGGAAGCGTTGAGGGCCGAGGAGCATCTGAAAGAGTTCATGACGCAGGCATGGCCTGTGATGGAGCCGGGCACGCCTTACATCCACGGCTGGCACATCGACGCCATCTGCGAACATCTGGAGGCCGTGGTGCGCGGGGAAATCCGCGACCTGCTCATCAACATGCCGCCGCGCCACTGTAAAACCCTGCTGGTCTCCGTGGCGTTCCCCTGCTGGCTGTGGACACGGCAGCCGAGCGCCAAGTTCCTTTTCGCTTCGTACGCCCAGCAGCTTTCCATCCGCGACAGCGTAGCCTGCCGGCGCCTGCTCATGTCGCAATGGTATCAACGCAACTGGGCACAATCATTCAGCCTGACGGCTGACCAGAACGTCAAGCAGCGCTTCGAAAACGACAAACGCGGCTATCGGCTGGCAACGTCCGTCGGCGGGCAGCTTACGGGCGAAGGCGGCGACTACATCATTGCGGACGATCCCCATAACGTGAAGGACGCGGAGTCCGACGCTGTACGGACGGGGACGCTGGAGTGGTGGGACAAGGCCATGTCCACGCGTCTGAACAACCCGAAGACAGGGCACAAAATCATCGTCATGCAGCGCGTCCATCAGGACGACCTTGCGGGGCACGTAGTTGAACAGGGCGGCTATTACCACCTGTGCCTCCCCGCCCGGTATGAAGGCCAGAAGACGCACTGGATCATCGGCTGGCAAGACCCGCGCAAGAAAGAGGGGGAACTGCTCTGGCCCGAGCGTTTTGGGGAACCGGAAGTCCAGAAACTGGAACGGGCGCTCGGCTCCTATGCCGCCGCAGCACAGTTGCAACAGCGCCCTACTCCCGCCGAGGGCGGCATCTTCAAGAAGAGCTGGTTCAGAACCTACTCCGACCGGCCGCAGTTCATCCGGGTGGTCGAGTCATGGGATACGGCCACCAGCGACCAAGAGCTTGCGGCATTCAGCGTGGGCACGGTCTGGGGGGAGACGGCCACCGGGGACTTCTACCTGATCCACGTCGAACGGGGCCGCTACACGTTTCCGAAGCTCAAGGCGACCGTCCGGGTTCTGCATACCAAGTTCAACGGCTGCGCCGTGCTGGTGGAGGACAAGAGTTCCGGCAGGCAGGTTTGCCAAGAGTTGGGCCGGGGCAAGAGGATTCCCATCCTTCCCGTGAAGGTCGGCAAGCAGGACAAGATTGCCCGCGCGTTGACGGTTTCCCCACTGGTCGAATCCGGGCACGTCTATCTCCCGGAGAATGCGCCGTGGCTGGCAGCCTACATGGAAGAAATGCTGAACTTCCCGAACTCCAAATACAAGGATCAGGTGGACTCCACGACGCAGGCGCTGAACTACCTGCGCGGTGGCTCCGCCACATCGCTCATGGACTTGAGGTAACGTATGGCCGATATTGTCAAGAACCCTGTGAGTTCCGCCATCTACCTTGAAAAGAAAGATGCGGCGCTGCTGGAACGGCTCAAAAAGATCCACCCGGTCAAAGACCTGTTCACGGGAAAAACCATCTGGAAAGATACGTTGAAGGGTCTCGTCTACAGAAGGCTGATCGGCGGCATCGCGTGGCCCGCGCCGGACTCCTATACGCCGATGACGCATCTGGCCGTATTGGCTGAAGAACGGGACGAGGACTTTTCGACGGGACACCATACGGTTCATGTCATCTATGAGGATATGGCCCCTACCATCGAAGAAGTGCTGAATATCGCCGTGGCGAAGCAAAGCCTCTTACGCTGTGCCGAATGGGTGGCGCCCACCCACGAGAGTGAGGTCATCCGTATCCGGCAGTGGGAAAAGGATCGGATGCGCCACAGGCTTCCGCGCATCCGTATCATCCCACCCCCATCAGTGGACTTCCTCACGCTGCACGCGCTGGTGCAGGCCCGTACCGTCACCTGCAAGACCATGTTCTTCGGTGAGGACAGCATCGCCGCCTCGGCATACGTTTCCATCCCGGCGGAAGATTACTGCCGCCCTCTGAAGCGATACCCCCAGCTCGCCGCGGTGCTTTATCCGCTCGGTGTCATTGATATGTACACGGCAGTGGATATTCCTCCCGGCATCCATATCCCGGCGGAAGGAGGTTACTGATGGGCCAGAGGGAAAGGATTTCCATAACCCGTGTCCGGGAAACGCAGCTTGAGCATTTGATGAGGACAATGGAACAAGCCTCAAGCAGCGACGGGAACAGGCTGAAGCTCGCTGTGGAGTTCTTGCGCTACTATGACGGGCAAAAAGTCCGGGACGTCGAGTTGCAGGCCCGCAGGTACCTTGTCCGCAAGATGGTCTCGCAGGGCGTGCGGCGCGAGGACATCGCGGAAAAATTGGGCATCTCCATCCGCACGGTGTACAGACTTGCATAGTTTTTGACACGTTAGCTCTTTACTGACAGTGACAAGCGCTGCCGTAGGTGTATTATTGCAGGCAAAGGTCTCTGGCCCTTGCCTGCAATTTTTATCCCTGCGGGAATCACTATGCCTATTCCTCTTCGCCATTTTTCAGCCACAGAGTTCCGGTGCAAGTGCGGTTGCGGTGCGGGCATCGAGCAGATGCATCCCGACCTGCTCATGATGCTGGACGAGTTGCGCGACCGCGCCGGTATCCCCCTCGTGCTGTCCTCCGCCTACCGCTGTGACGCGCACAACCGCAAGGTCGGCGGCGTGAACGCTTCCGCCCATACCCGTGGCTACGCCGTGGACATCAAATGCCTGAACTCGCACACACGGTTTCAGATCCTTCAAGCGGCGCTTGAAGCCGGGTTCCGCCGCATCGAGCTGGCCCCGACGTGGATTCATGTTGATACCGACCCCGACAAGCCGTTTGACGTAGCTTTTTACCAGAGTGGGGGGAACTACTGATGGACTTTTCCATACTCTCCGATTTCCTGAATTCCCAGACCGGGGCTTGGGCTCTGTTCCTGTCCGCCGCCAGCGCCGTGTGCGCATGGGCCGCCACGCTCATGCCCGCACCGTCGGACGCCTCCGGCGTCGTCTACCGGACTTTCTACAAAGTCATCAACTGGATCGGGGCGAACATCGGCAAGGCCACCAATGCTGACGATGCCGCGAAGAGGAAGCTTCAGTGAGGGAAACGCCATGCAGACGCTCGCCCGCCTTCTGGAAGCTGTGGCTGCCCTCTGGGCTTCTTTCCGCGCGTATGCGGAAAGCCGCCGCGCCGCTGCTGCTCGTGCTGATCTGCGCGCTGACCCAGTGCGGGTGCTCTGTGGCAAGCTCGGCGGCCAGCCGGACAATCCCGTTGTCGCCAGTGCTGACAAGCCTTCGCCCGGTGACGCTGGACGGCATTGAAGGGGCGTGGATGGACTGGCGTGACGCGCAGACCCTCGCCGCGTGGATCGAAGATGTGGAGACGGCCCGATGACCCCTTCCGACGATTTCAAGATGCTCATCGAAGTGGCCACGCCCGTATCCATCGCCATAGGCGGATGGCTGCTCAAAATGATCTGGGCTGAAATCAAGCAGCTCCGGCAAGACCAGAAAGAGTATGTGACAAAAGAAATGTGCCGAACCCACAGGGAAGCCATTCAACACCAACTGGACGGATACGGCGGCTGTTGCCACAAGCGGCAAGGTGATGAGGAATAATGTCCAGAACATATCCTGAGCCCATATCCGAACGGCAGCAGACGCCCGCCGACGCGTTGGGGACGCAGCTTCTGGCCGAGTTCTCCGATGCCAAGGCCGCGCGCCGGTATGTTGAAGACCGCTGGATGAAATCCCTGCGCCAGTACAAGGGGCAGTACGATCCCGACGTCCTCGGGAGGATTCCCAAGGATGCCAATGGACGTTTCCTCAAGTCCACGGTCTATATCCGCCATACCAAGGCCAAGGTCGATACGCTGCGCGCCCGGCTGCTGGATCTGCTCTTCCCGTCGAACAATGCCCGCAACTGGGGCATCTCGCCGTCTCCCGTATCCGAAATCCAGCCCGACATCATCACGGAAGAACTCCAGCGCCGCCAGCAGGAAGGCCGGGCCATCCCACAAGATGATCGGGAATTCCTTTCGGAAATCGCCAAAGAACGGGCGGACAGGATGGCGCAGACCATCGACGACCAGCTCAACGGGCAAATCGGCAGGCTCTCCTACCAGCGCGTGTGCAACGCGGTCATCAATTCCGGCATCATCTTCGGCACGGGCGTCCTCAAAGGGCCGCTCGTCGAGCACAGGATCAAGAAGCAGTATGCCCGGGCTGAAGACGGGACATGGCTGTTGCAGCCCACGCAAGACCACCCCTATGCGCCGTACTATGAGCATGTGCCCGTGCATGTGCTCTACCCCGATCCGTCGGCCAGCGACGCCCGGCAAATGCTGTACGTCTGGCAGACCCATCTCTTCACCCGAAGGGAACTGATGGATCTGTCCAAAAACCCCGGCTTCGATCAGGCGCGCATCTTGGAATACATCGTCTCCAACCCCGAGGGGGATGCCGAGGTCACGGAACATGAGCAGGAACTGCGCAATCTTTCCGATGAGCAGACGGCGTTCGAGCACAAGAACAGATACCGCGTCCTCGAACGGTGGGGCTACCTGACCGGCTCGGATCTCCTTACCGCCGGTGTCGATCTGGAGACGCTGCGGGCCGCCATTCCCGATTTCGTCGAAGCCGGTGCCTATGAGTCCTGCGTGTGGATGACGCAGGGAGGCACGGTCATCAAGGCCGCCCTTTCCCCTGTGGAGGGGATGGCCATCCCCTACCATTTTTTCCAGCCCTACAAGGACGACGCCTCGTTCTGGCCGGATGGACTGCCGGACGTCATCCGCGACCTCCAGACAATCATCAACGCGGCGGCGCGCATGATGATCGACAATGCCGCCATTGCCTGCGGCCCGCAGATTGCGGTGAACGTCTCCGCACTCCAGAACGTCGAAGACGCCCGAAGCGTCTACCCCGGCAAGGTCTGGCTGTTCAGCACCTCGGAAGATTTGGACAGATGCTTCAGGTCGTATGACGTGAGCGCGCATATCTCCGAATTGATGGCCATCGGGGAGCGGTTCAGCCAATACTCCGATGAAGTCAGCCAGCCGCGCTACATGAGCGGCGACAATTCCGGCGTGCGCGGCGCGGGCGATACGGCAAGCGGCTTGTCCATGCTGATGAACATGGCCTCCATGCCCGTCAAGGACATCGTGCGCCTGTTCGACTGCGGCATCACCGAGCCGTTCATCGAGGACATGTACCGCTGGAACATGCGGTTCTCAACCGACGAGAGCATCAAGGGCGACTATGAAATCATGGCGACGGGCTCCACGTCGCTCATCGCGCAGGAACTCATGGGGAAACGCCTCATGGAAACCATGGCGGTCATCGCTTCTCCGCAGCTTTCCGAGGCGACCGATTTCGACGCGCTCTACTCCCACATCCTGCGGGCCATGGATCTCCCCAAGGACATCAAGCTGTCCCCGGAAAAGGCGAAACAGCGGCGCTACGAGAACACGCTTATGGAAAAGCAGGCGCAGATGGAGTCCATCATCGCCGAATGCGAAAAGCGCGGGCTCCCCGTTCCGCAGGTGCTGCAAACCGTCGCCGCCCAGATTGCGGGAGTGCAGTCTCCCGGCGACATCCAGCCCGTCCCCGGCCAGCAAGCCATGCTGACGGGAGCTGAACCGTCCGTCGGAGGGGAAGTCGATGCCGCGTAGCAAGGCGGAAATCCTCAAGGACGTTTCGGCGCGCTTCGGCCCCGACGGTCTGGCGCTCCTCAATGAAATGTTCACCGCATTTGAAAACGACTGGAAGGACGGGATGGTATCCGCTTCCGGCGTTGATGCGATGCTCCAATACCAAGGCCGTATCCGCGCCCTCCGCGAAATCGGGATAGCGGTGAAGATAAGGGAACTCCCCGATCCCTCGGTGTCCTATTAACCCTGAAACGCCATCGGCTATCGGCGCGAACCCGGCAGGCCATTCGCAACCGACCCGAAGGAGAACATCATGGAAGAAAAGAAGGAAGACGCGCTTCACCCCGAAGCCCAGTTCGACGCCGCATTCGATGCCGAACCCGTTCAAGAGCCCGAAGCCTCCAAAGAGGAAGGGCAGCTCCCCAGCGAAGAGACGCCGGAGCGGGACGCTGAAGAAAACGAACAGCCCGCCGCCCTCTCTCCCGACGGCAAGAGCGAACCTGATCCCGATGACGAGCTGCGCAAGAAGGCCCACGGCTACGACTCGATGAAGGGGCGGCTCAATCAGGAACAGAAACGCCGCCTCGAACTGGAAGCGGAAGTCGAGCGTCTTCGCGCTCAGGCGCAGCCCCCCGCCCCCAAACCGGAACAGGCCGCCGCGCCCGCCGAAAACAAGGCGGCGCTGGATGAAAACATGCAGGCCTTGGTGAACGCCCTCCCCGAGAACCTGAGAGGTGTCTTTCATGAGGAGTCCGCGGACGGCACGCGCCTTCGGAAGGTGCTGGACGAGTTCGGGCCGGAACAGGCGTCCATCCTTGCCGAGGTTGTGCTTGAGCGTCGGACGGAACATTCCGCCCGGCAAGAGCGCGAAACGTCCCGCGCGGAAGAAGTAAAAAGCGCCCACTTTGCCACGTTGTCCGAAAAATTCCCTGATTTCGCCGGAGCCTTCTCCGGGGACGCTGTGCAGCTCCGCGTGCTGCATGACGGCATCGAGGATTTCATCGGGCACCTCCCCTACGCCGAGGGTGTCCGGTTCTCCCGCATCGCAAAGGAAGGCACCACTGAGGAAGTTACGGAACTGCTTGAAAAATATGCCGCCTACCGCTCTGGCCCCGGTTCCGGGACGGGCACCCAGAAGAAGGTGGCGCAGGCCGCGCAGGACGGATACGCCGTCCCGACGCGCAGCGTTCCGCCATTGAACAAGAACGTCCCCCCGGACGATTTCGACTCGGCGTTCGACGAGGCTGTGAAAAGCCAACGCTGAGTTCTGAGGAGTATCTATGCCCACTACCGTCTACGGCGACATTTCCCCCCGTACCGCCGCCTACGCCTCGAAGGAACTTCTGGAGCGCGCCAACCCCCTGCTGGTTCTGGAACGCTTCGGGCAGGCCAAGCCCCTGCCGGAAAAATCCTCCAAGACCATCAAATTCCGCCGTTACAACTCTCTCGATCCCACGCCGAATCCGCTGACCGAAGGCGTCACCCCCTCCGGCAAAAAGATGACGGCCACGGACGTTTCGGCAAGCGTCGTCCAGTACGGCGACTTCATTGAAATCTCCGACGTGGTGCAGGACACCCATGAGGATCCCGTGCTCAAGGAAGGCATGGCCGTCTGCGGCGAACAGGCCGCCAACATGCTGGAACTGGTGCGGTTCGGCATCCTGAAAGCCGGAACCAACGTCTACCGTGCTGGCGGTGCCGCCAGCCGCGACGCCATCTCCAAAGGACTGACCATCGGCTTGCAGCGTGAAATCGTGCGCGGCCTGAAACGCCAGAATGCCCGCACCATCACCAAGATTGTGGGCGCGGGAGCGGGATTCAGCACGGAACCCATCGCCGCCGCCTACATCGCCGTCACGCATGTCGACCTCGAAACGACCATCCGCAAGCTGCCCGGCTTCGTCCCTGTCGAAAAATACAGCGACCATATGAAAGCCATGCCCGGCGAAGTCGGCAAGGTGGAAGAGGTGCGCTACGTCACATCCACTGTCTTTGCGCCTTGGGAAGACGCGGGCGGCGCGGTATCCAGCGCCAACTTCATCTCCACCGCAGGCACCAAGGCCGACGTCTATCCCATCCTCTTCTTTGGCGCGGACGCCTACGGGCTTGTCTCCCTCAAAGGGAAAAACTCCGTGACCCCCACGGTCTTGAATCCGAACTCCCCGCGTGGCGGCGACCCCCTTGGGCAGCGCGGCACCATCGGCTGGAAGACCTATGCCTCCTGCGTCATCCTGAACGACGCTTGGATGGCACGCGCCGAAGTGGCCGTGAGCACCGACCTCGAAAGCTAAACTCTTTCGCGGGCCCGGAGCGATTCGGGCCCGCCTCAAGGATATTGCATGAGCAAGAACGAAATGGACAAAGCCATTGAAGAAATGGGGGCTGAACAACCGCTCCAGACGGAACCGGCCGCCGAACGCCCCGCCGACGGTACGGTGAAAGCCAAGCCCGCCAGCCCCAAGGCCGTGAAGATGGTGAAGTGCGTCATCAACAGTTCCGAGGGAACTGAGGGGGCCAACGACGTATTCGTATCCCTGAACGGGGTGGCCTATCAGATCCGGCGTGACGTTGAAGTGGCCCTTCCCGAGCCTGTGCTTCAGGTGCTGAAGGAAGCCGTAATCCACGGGTATGTGACCGACCAGAACGGCGCCCCCGTCAAGAACAAGCTCATCCCCCGCTACGCCATCACCATCACGGGATAACCATGATCGCTTCCGACATCCTCGACCGCGTAAGCATGCAGCTCAACGACCAAGGGCGCGTGCGCTGGACATTGCCGATGCTCCTCAACTACCTGACGGACGCCATGCGCCAGACGGTTCTCGTGCGCCCGGACGCCAACGCGCGGGCTCATGTCGTCAAGCTGACGCCGGGGTCGACGCGCCAGAGGATACCGGAAGGCTCGCTCATGTTTCTTGCCATGGTTCGGAACATGGGCCCGGACGGGCTTACCCCCGGACGGCCCATTGAGCCGACCACACGGGAGGCCATGAATACGCTGGCCTCCGGCTGGCATCTGGAATTTGGCTCCGAAGAGATTGACCAGTACGCTTTTGTTCAGGCCACGCCGGACTGCTTCTGGGTCACGCCGCCCCCCGGCGAATCCGTCTTCGTCGAGATCGAATGCGCCGACGACATCCCCCAAGTACGCGCCCTCACCGATGCCCTGCCCCTTTCCGGCATCTGGGCGGAACCTTTGCGGGAATACGTCCTGTACCGGGCCTACAGCCTGAACGCCACCTCCGCAGCGGACAGGGGCCGCGCCACGGAGCACCTCCAGCAATATTATGTCGCGCTGGGCTATGAGGATCGGGCCCGTGTGCTCGGCAATCCGTACAACCGTTCCTACAGCATTCCGAGTTCGTAATGGCTACGCTGCGCGATTTTTCTCCACTTGTAACGGCGCAGGCCGCGTTGTGCCCCATGCCGTTCGTACTGAACAGCGTCCGCTGGGCCGTCAAGAAATTCCTTGAAGATACGCTGATCTGGCGGTGCCCCCTCATCAAGCTCGATGTGGTTTCCGGCAAGGGCAGATACCCGCTTGTGACGCCGCCCCATTCGGAAGCCTGCGCCGTCCTCGGCGTCAGGTACAATGGCAATCGGAATCTTCACCCCATGCCCGGAGATTTCTGGCCGGACTTTCCCGCTGAAGGCGAACCCGATTCTTGGCGCTACGGACACGGCATCCTCGAAGTGCACCCTGTCCCGACCACAGATCTTGAAGCGACACTTGAAGTTTCGGCGGCGCTGACCATCGACGGAAGCGCCAGATACGTTCCCGACTGGCTGGAGCAAGACGTCATCGCCTCGGGAGCGCTGTCGCGGATACTGCTTCAGTCCGGCCAGCCGTGGTTCAACGCGGAGATGGCCCTTTATCATCAAAAGGAATTTTCCAAGGCCATCGCGGAGGAACGCATCAAATTCCTTCACGGCGGAACCACAGGTTCCCTTTCCATCATCGCGCCTCCATTCGGCGGATAGGAGCCCCCTATGGCTTACAAAGATAAACTCCCGATTCTGAAAAACTTCGTCGAAATGGGGATCACGCAGGACGTTTCCTCCGTCGACACGACCATCTATGTCTCCAACGCCTCGCTCTTCCCATCAGTGGTGCCGGGCGCGGACTACATCCCCTGCGTCATCCGCTGGTCCGGCTCCACACGCGAGGTCGTGCATGTCACTGCGGTGAACACCTCAGCGAACACCATCACCGTGGAGAGAGGCCAAGAAGGAACCGCAGCCCAAAGCTGGCCCATCGGCTCGTTCATCTACGCCACCCTCACCGCGCAGGCACAGGCGGATCTCCTGAACAACATCTGGATCCGATGCCGCCAGAGCGACGGAAACGCTGTCGCGATAACCGTGGAATCCGCTACCTCTTTCTCTCTTCCGGGCGACTGGACGGACTCTCTTGAGCCCATGATGGCCCTACGCATTCTTGCCAATGATGCCTTCCTTGCCACTGAAAACGGGATCTATATCGACTCGGTATCCTATACGGCCTCTACCGGCAAAACGCTTGTGGGCATCCGTGGAGTTACACTGCCCGCCACCATCGCCGCCGTGGAACACAGCCTTTCCTCCCGCGCTGTTTCCCAGTCGAAAGAAGTACAGGCTTACCGTGATCTCGTTGAACGGGTATCGGCAAACCTGAACGAATCGGAAAGGATCTGCACCGAGAAAGCCCAGATTGCCCAAGCCGCGGCGGACAGGCTCACGCTTTCATCCGCAGTCGATAGCACGAGAAACGACTGTGCCGCCACGCCTCTTGCAGTCAAGACGGCCTATGATGCCGCCAAGTCGAAACTCCCTTTGGCTGGTGGCGTTCTGTCCGGCAGCATCCAGATCAATGATCCCGCCAACGACATCGCCGTAGCCCCTCCCGCGAATACCGAACGCGGCATGTTTCTTGGCGACAAAAACAGCGTGGTCATGGGCGGGTTCGATGTCATACAGCGCGCATCGGATAACGCTAAGTACACGCAATTCTATTCAAAAAATAGCAGTGGACATATCACGTCCATTGCTGCTGTGACTTATGAAGACGGCACGAGAGAACTTGTGGCGGATAGCCCTCTCCAAATCAACGACATACAAATAAAACAGGTCGTTGACGGCGGAAGAAGGGTAATCGTGCTCTCTGGGGCGCGTGGCAATCAAGGGCATTCATTTCGTTTTTCCCCGGACACGGGGGAGGCATATATGGATGGCCGTGTAATACATGCGAAAGCCGATACCGCCGGATACGCAGATACCGCCGGAAGTGCTCCGGCGAACGGCGGGACGGCATGGGCCGCGAACCGCCTACGCAGGGAAGGGGGCGTCGACACAATCTGGTATTGGTCGGGACAGGGAGGCCAACCCGGTTGGCTGTGGGGTGGCAATGACGGAACCAATATGTACGTCTACAATCCCACTAATTTCAGCGTGAACTATGCCAATTCCGCCAACTATGCGAACAGCGCAGGCAGCGCTCCTGCGAACGGCGGGACGGCATGGGCTACAACTGTTACGCCCAATACAACTTGCTCTAATGGTAGAGTAGTACCTGCGGGAGGGAGTTGGGCTGTCCTCTATAAAAGAGAGGGCGTGATTTATTCTGGAGTGTACGCGGGGGGGACTACCCTTGACAGGGAGTATGCAATTCTTTTTGCCATTCGGATATCCTAAAATACTTAGGGAGGATATTGTGGAACGCTACGAAAATATTATCCATCGCACTTTTGACGACTCATACATCATCACAAAAAATAACATGCCCTATCACGTCTACCCTTACGCCGCAGAGTTCGCACAGGAGTGGGACGAGGTGTTCACATACGCCGAGGCGCACCCCGAATCCGTGACCGCGGAGCAGCCCTATGTGCCCACGCGGGAAGACATCAAACAGGACAAGAAATCCCTGATCGACGCGGAAACGTCCGCCGCCATTCTCGCCGGGTTCAACTATGCCGTGAACGGGGCGACGTATCACTTCAGCTACGCGCTCGACGACCAGCAGAATTTTTCCGATACGGCGAACGTCTGCCTGATGAAGCAGGCGGGGATGCCGGGCCTGCCCGACTCCGTGACGTGGAACGCCTACACGCCGGACGGCGAACTGGCGCGCCTGACGTTCGATGCGCCGGGCTTCCTCGCGCTCTACGCGGGCGGGGCCATGAAGCACAAGAACGAGACGATGCAGCGCGGCAGGGAACGCAAGGCGGCGGTCGAGGCCGCGACCACGGCGGAAGAGGTTGAAGCCGCATGACCTACGGAAAGCGTATCCTCATCGGTCTCGATCAGTTCCTCAACACCCTATTCATGGGCTGGCCGGACGAAACACTGAGCAGCCGATGCTGGCGGTGGGAACAGGCAGGCATCCGCGCATGGCCCCGCAACTTGGTCGACGGGGTGTTCTTCTGGGAAACGGAACACTGCCGCAACGCCTATGAATCTGAACGAACCCACATGCAGCTTCCGCCTGAACTCAGGAAGCAATAGCCCTCCTCCATTTTTGCCTCGTTAAGCCAAAAGTGACAGTGTATTGTAGCTCATAGTATGCTATCCTTGCAGCTATGATTATCGACATCCGCACCTTTGGCGGGATTCTCCCCTCAACGGGCAGACACCTCCTTGCATCGGACGGAGCGGCAGAAGCCATCAACTGCCGCCTCGGTTCCGGTGAACTGCGCCCGCTGGCACGGATGCGGAAAGATCATGGCCTCCCGGCTTCAGGTTCCATGTATCGTCATCGGGGAACATGGCTGCACTATGCCGATATAGGGCGTCGATTTGTTCCCGGCCCAGTCTATACGGACGACCAGCGGCTCTACATGTCGAAGGCTTCCGGCGGGGCTGTCGTGTACATCGCAGCAACGGGAGAGAAAGTACTGGGCGTCAAAGAGCCGACGGCAACCCCGAGTGTCGCCGTGTCGGGTTCCCCAGCGGCCAATCCTTCCAGCCTTTCCCGTGCTTATACCTACACCCTCGTTTCCTCCCTCGGCGAAGAGGGGCCGCCCTCCCCGGCCTCGGAAGTAATCACCCTCCAGACAGGACAATCCGTCCTCATCGGCAACCTGCTCACTCCTTCCCATGAGGGATACCTCCCTATCTCTCTTAAGAGAATCTATCGCTCCGCAACAGGAAACGAGGCGACCGATTTTCTTCTCGTTGCCGAAATCCCTGCCAGCCAGACCGAATTTACCGACAACATCGACGACAGTCTGCTGGGGGAAGCCCTCTCTTCCCTCGGCTGGCGTGAAGCACCTTCCGGGCTGCGGGGCCTTTGCTCTTTGCCCGGAGGCATACTTGCCGGATTTGTCGGACAGGAAATCAGGCTCTGCGAACCCAACATGCCTCATGCATGGCCGGATGCCTATGCGTACACGGTGGAGTACCCCATCGTACAGCTTGCCGCATCCGAGCGGACGCTGTTCATCCTGACGAGCGGCCCTGTTTACGCCATGCAACTGGATGACATCACCGCTGCCGTCCCCATCCGCCTTGAGGGTGAAACGCCCTGCCTCTCCGCGCGCGGCGTCATTGAAACCCCGACAGGCGTCGTGTTCCCCTCCCGTGACGGCCTCTATCTTGTCGCGTACGGCATGAGCAATCCGCAGCTTCTCACCGGAAACTATTACCAAGAACCGGAGTGGCTGAACCTGAATCCCGCCTCCATGTTCGGCTGCTGGTGCGCAGGGAGCCTGTATCTCTTCTGCAAGACGAAATCGGAAATCCACAAGGGCATCATCCTGTCGCAAGGGAACATCATGACGACCACGGATGTCACCGTGGATGACGTGACCGTGGCCACGGACGGAGAGCGCATGTTCGTGGCTTCCAATGGGATTTGCTGGGAGTGGGAAGGCGACAAGAGCGCGAACATGTTTGCCACATGGAGATCCAAGAGCTTCCTCCTGTCCAACCCGACGAACTTCGCCGCCGCGCTCATTGAAGCGAGCATTGAAGACGATCTCGACGAACTTGAGGAAAACCTGCTGATTCTCTTTAACAATTATCTCGAATCGGCGAACCGCGTCATCTATGGCGGGACGGGCATGCTCGCCTGTGGAGAAGTGGCTTTCGCCTCCGACGCCTACCATCCCCTCGTCATCAATGCGCTCGGTGACATCGCCGCCGTCACAGTGAATTTCTTCGCCAACGGGAAATGCATCTACTCAAAACGGGTTCTGGATCGGGAACCTTTTTCTCTTCCCTGCGGATTCACGGCGCGAACTTGGTACGTCAGCGCCATCACCAACCGGCCCATCAAACGCATCGCGTTGGCCGAAGCCATGAGTGAGCTGTATTCATGAGCAAAAATCTTTCCTTGCCTCCAGTTCCCCGGATGGAGTCCGCCGATCTGCGGGCCTTTCTGTCCGGCGTCCGCTCCCGGCTTTCCGCCCTTATTGGAGAATCCGGCAATAAGGGGAGTAAGGCCGTAACGCTGCAAGACCTTGTTGATATGGACATCATCACTCAAGCTCAAGCTGAAAAACAGGCGGGTGCCCGATGAATCAGTGCATGCTACGCCATAAATCAGCGTTGTCGAATACGGAACTGGCCCACCTCTGGCGCGAACTGCAGTCATCCGGCACAGCCAGCGCCGTGTTTTATGGCGGACAAGTTCATGACGAATACGAATTCGTGAACCTTGTCAGGCTGCACTGCAATCACTTCTGGGCCGTCTACTGGAAGGGGCATCCCGCCGGATTCGTCTGGCTGAACGACATGCGCGAGAAGTCCGCCCGAGTCCACTTTGCGTTCTTCCGCAATGCATGGGGGCGCGGGCCGGAAGCGCCGAGCATTATCCTCGCCCGGTTCATGAATGCCACCCTGCTCCGCCTGAAAGACGCCAATGGGGAATACATGTTGGACATGCTCTACGGCTTCACCCCCAAGAGAAACCAGATCGCCATCAAACGGATGCAGCTCACCGGCGTGGTGATTCAGGGGGAAATCCCGCACGGCGCATGGTTCGCCGATACGGGGAAAAGCGAAGACGCCGTATTCTCCACCGTCACCCGCGAAAGCACGGAGGAAGCATGGCTGAACGCGTAATCCATACCAAAATCGTCATGGACATGACGACATGGGAAGTGCTCGAAGACGAGTTCTACCTGTACGACGGCCCTGTGGCGGAATGCAAAGGAGGGGGCAGTTCGTCCACGAACTCGACCACGAACATCACCAATGTCGTGGACGAAGAATACAACCGCCGCCTCGCCGAAATCCAAGAGCGTGCCCAAGACCTTTCCGACAAGTACTACGCCTTCTGGGAAAAAACGTCCGCTCCACTCGAATCGGCACAAGCCCAGATCAAGCTGGAACAGACACCTCTGGAAGGCGAAGTCTCCAAAGGCGCGCTGCAACTCCAGAAGGCGCAGAACGAAGCCCAGCTTGGCCTCCTTCCCTTGCAGACGGATGTCACCAAGGGCGTCCTGAATCTGAAGAAAGATTCTTTGCCCCAAGTCTCCGAGCTGACGAAATCGTTCCTGACCAAATCCGCCGAAGGGGTCAACGCCGACGTATGGGCGAATCGGGCGGGAACGGATCAGAATATCGCCGCATCGCAGCAAAACAAGCAGCTCATGCGGAATGCTTCCCGCCTCGGCCTGAACCCGAACTCGGGAGCTTTCACGAACGCCATGAAAGACTCCTCGCTCCAGAACGCGGCGCAGGTGGCCGGAGCCAGAACCAAGGCTTTCCAGTCCGCCGAGGACGAAAACTACAAGCGGCTCGCGTCCGGCGTTTCAGCCGGGCTGGGCCTGTATGCCTCATAGGAAGGAAACGCATGGGATACGGAATATTCGACATGGGGCAGAAGCCGTGGACACAGACGGCTGACCTCAGCATGGATGCGCTCAGGCTTGCCGGAACCATGGCGGCCGCCCGCGACAAGAAAATCAACCAGACATCCACGACGCACTCGGAAACCAAGACCAGCGGAGGGCGCGGCGGCATCGGCGGCGTTCTCGGTTCCGTCGTCGGAGGGATAGCTGGCAACTTCATCGCTCCCGGCGTGGGGACAGCTCTTGGTTCCATGATTGGAGGCGGCCTTGGTGGGGCCATTGATGGAGGCGGCACGGGTGCGCTTCAAGGGGCTGGCATTGGGTTGGCCTACGGCAGTTCCGGCATCGGGTCTGATATTTCCACGGGCGCCACCGACAACATCAAAAAAATGTTTGGGGGCGGGAATACTGGAAACGATGGTTCCATTGGCAATCCCAGTACCGGTTCCATTATGAACGGCTGGAGTTCCGGGTTTATCAAAAGATCTCCCAGCCTGTTTTAAGATGGAGTTCCTATGAGCGACGATGTTTTTTCCACTGTGAACAATGCCCTCGGCCTCTTCAACAATATCGACAGGCTCCGCGAACAATCCACTCTCAAAGAACGCGGCGACGCCATTGCCAAGGCCCTCGCGGACAACGGCGGGGACTTCCACGCGCTGGATCCGAAGCTCTATTCCGACCGCGCGGGCATGGCCGCCCTCGCCTCCCACGTCAACACGTGGTCTCAAACCGAACAGGGCAAACAGACTATCCTCCAAAACCAAATCAAGGATGCCCAGTATCAGACGCGGCTGCTCGGCCAGTACGGGAGCGAAATCGACAAGGCCATGCAGTCCGGGAACGCCGATCTTGCCCGCTCCCTCATGGGCAGTTTCAGCGCCCAGCTACGTGCACCTTATCGGCTGACCCCCGACAAGGATGGTGGGTTCGATGTGATGTACACGACACCGGACGGCGAACAACAATCCGGCAAGATGTCCATGCAGGAAGCCTATGGCATGCTGAATAATTTCAGGAACAACAGTAAGGAGTTCCAGAAATTTACTCTCTTGAACGGCATGGCCATGAACGAAATGAACACCCAGTTGATGATGGATGTGAACAATACCGTCATCGGCAAAGGGAAAGACGGGAAGCAAGTAGAGCTTGTCCCTGTCGTCGGGGTGGGGCCCAACGGTGTCACCCAACCCATGTATAGCGTTCCGGGCAGCAACCAGCAGTTCTCGCGGGAACAACTTGCCGAAATGGGCATCACCGATTTGATGAAGGCCACGGACGCCCGTAAAGAAAAGATGGATAACCGCCGTCTGGATATGGAAGACAGGCGGATCGGCCTGTATGGGCAGGCCCTTTCCTTGCGTGGCAATAAGGGACGCTCTCCGAAGGCTTCCGATCTGAATGCCTTCAACCGGATGGTCGACGCAACACTGGCACAGATGGGATACGGGAAGACGTCGAAAGGTTATGCAAAAATGAATGAATACGGGGAACCTGTTCCCGTATCCCTTGACGACACCGATTTTGCGGATGCGCTGTCATTTGCACGGGAACAGGTCGCGGCGAGTTTTCAGCAAAACCTCGGCATCCATTTCGGCACAGCCGTTCAATCAGGACAATCTCAGGATGGGGCTGCCAACCCTCAATCTGGAAACACCAGCTGGAAGAATTTTAGATAGTAGGTCTTGCCCATGTTTGATTCCAATATCCTGAGTTTTTATCAAGATGGCGAATTCAGGAAACTTCCTGAAAACGAAAAACAATCTATTATTGAAAACTATTTTGACAAAAGCATTGCCCCATCTCTCTCCGCATCCGAAGAAGACAAGGCTGTAGCACGTACCAACTTCATGAAGACGCATGAATTGTCCGGCGGCTTCGATTCTAGAGTACTTGACTGGTATAAAGATCCTGAATTTGCATCTCTGCCTTCCGAAGAAAAGGCCACCGTCCTTGGCAATTTTTACGACAAGATGTCTGGTAAGGCCGCCCAGTACCTCGACCCGGAAGTCCGTGAACAGCAGCGGGAACTCTTCGTTGCCCAGAACATGCTCCTCCCCGAAGACAAAGGGGGATGGATCGACGCGGCTGTCGACGGGGCCAAGAATCTTGGCCACGGCATTGAAACGACATTGCGTCAGGCAGGACGGCAAATCGCCGTCCACAGCGACGATCTCCCTGACATTGAATCCATTTCAGATCTTGAGGATATTCGTCAGAACCCTGAAGAATATGCCGAAAGATTCAACCGGGAACGGACGAAGGGAACTATTTCCGCAGATCCGAACGATTCCACGAACAAGGCTGTTCGTGAGAAACAGATGCGTGATGAAGTTTACCGCGCCAAGTATGGACACCTTGAGAATCCGGTAGGCGACTGGCTTCCTTTGGATCCATCCGGGGCTCAGGCTTCCGCACCCTACTCGGCTACGGGTGCGCTCGTCGGCGGCCTCTCTTTAATGGGGTCAGCCGCAGCAATGCCGGTTGCGGGCATCGGTAACGTCATCCTCGGGGCGTCCAGCAAAGACCAGTTCCTTGTGGACAAGCTGAATCAGGTGAACGAATTCTCCCGGAAATTCCGGGGGCGTCCTCTTGATCAAGAAGAAACCGATGCGGTTGTTGCTGAATACAATATGCTGGGCAACGAGTACGGCGGAACGGAAGCACTGTCGGAACTGGCATCGGACTTCATGCGGGATCGCATGATAAGGGCTGTTTTCGGAAAACAGGCGCTCAAAGGAGCGGCCAAGAAATTCGGAGCATTCGGCATTGGCGCAGCCGCAGAACACGGCGGGGAAACGCTTGCCGAACGTCAGGATAAAAATATCGAATTCAGAGCCGGTTTGAGTCCTTCCGATTATGCTCCCGGAGCGGAAGGCCTCCTTCAAGCCTTCAAAGCGCAGGCCGGAACGACCAACATGATGCTGGGCATGACGCACGGCCCCATCGCCGCCGGAGGGTATATCCGCAACAAGTTCTTCAGCGCTGATAAACCGGTACTGGAATCTTCGCAGCAGGAAGATACCCGCACCGAGGAGAAGAAGGGTGGCAAGCTCGACATGCTCGGGCTCGATCCCAACGACGCTCCGAAGGCGCCTTCTCATGCAGATCAAGCCAGTTCCCCCACTACACAGCAAAAAGCGCCAGAACAGGAACAGGCCATTGATGATGAATTTTTTCCGGCACCGGGTATGGGCCTTTCCCCGACACCTCCCTCCCAAACACAGAGCCCATCCAACGAAGCGGCTCCTATAGCCTTTGGTCTGGGGACGCCAGCATCTCCAGCCGAACAGCCCGTTGTGAGTGAACCAGGAACAGCACGTCCTCAGGTGGGGCAAAACGGTCTTGGTTTATTCCCAGAGGCTCCGCAGCCTGCGGCACAGGATTCGGCCCCGCAGCCAATGCAGCAGCCTCCCGTAGCTTCCCCCATCCCGGAAGCACCTGCCGTTCCGCAAGCCCCTGTTGTCGACGTCAGCCAAATGATGGATGCGCCCGTCTCCGCGCCTGCCCCAACCGCTTCAGCGGATCAAGTTGCCGCCGCCAGCACGATGATGCCGGAACAGAGTGACGTGAACACCGCAGCGGAACAGACGCCCTCTTCCGAAGAACGCCGCTACGGTTCCGCCGAAGCGCCCGATACGGTGGCTCTCGGCGGCTACTTCAAGGAACAGCTTGAGTCCGGGCGACAGTACAGTCAGATCAAGGAAGCCCGCAGAGAGGTTGCAAAAATGCTCGGTGGAGTCCCCCCTGAGTATGAAGATAGCCTCAAGAAGCATGTTGATGAATCCGTGGAGCTTGGCGTCACAACAGCCGCACGGGACATCGTGAACGAAGGAAAGGATGCCGTTGATACGTTCAGGGGACTTGTCGACCTGTACCACAGGCAACCGAATCTCAGCTCAAGAGATAGCGAGAGCATTGAGAAACAGCAGTACAGCACCCCCGCGCCGCTGGCCTATCTCGCGTCGCAGCTTGCGGGCATCGACAAGACCAAGACCGTCTATGAACCCACGGCGGGCAACGGCATGCTGCTCATCGGCGCTGACGCCAAGAAATCCACCGTCAACGAACTGGATGCGAACCGGGCCTCCCGGCTCCGCGCACAGGACTTTGACGTGACGGAGCACGACGCCACGGACTACACGCCGGGCAAGCAGTACGATGCCGTGATTGCCAATCCGCCGTTCGGGAAGAAAAAGGACAAACGGGTGTGGAACATTTCCGGGCACGAGACAGCGGAAATCGACCAAGTCATCGCACTCAAGGCACTCCAGTCCATGAAGCCGGACGGGAAGGCAGTGCTCATCCTCGGCGGCAAGAAAGGTTCCGAGTCCGGACGCCGGGCGCAGTACAACACCGCGACGCAACGCAGCTTCTACAAGGCGTTGTACGACAACTACAAGGTTGCCGACCACTTTTCCGTGGACGGCAGGCTCTATGCCCGGCAGGGAGCCTCTTTCCCCATTGACATCATCGTGGTTGACGGCAAGGGTAAGACGGAAGGCAGGCCGTTCCCCGCGGCGAACCTGCCGCGCGTCTATAAAACTTTTGACTCGCTGGAGGAGCTTCTCAATGGCGGAAAACAAGAAGTACGGCAGGGTGTGGATACCGAGCGAGGAGTTCTGGGATCTGGCGATTCCGATGCCGGAAGACGTGACGGAGATCAAGGATCCGCAGCACCTGTACTGGCATCTGGAGGGCTGGCTGGAGGAGCTGCTTCTTCAGAGCAGCGAAGCGGAGGAGGACGCGCACAATCTGGTGAGCGAACTTCAGAAGCTGGGCATGTGCAGCCCGGAACTGAGCTGGCGGAAACTGGCGGAGGGCGACCCGCAGGCCCTTCAGATACTGGTGGAAGCGGACAACGCGTTCCTCGTGCATCTGTGGGACAGGATGGATCTGAACGGCAGGAAGTGGCCGTCGCCGACGGAAAAGAACGAGGAAGCGCTCAAGTACCTGATGACGGAAGTAAGCCTGCCGATATGGCACGAGGCGTTGGGTCTGCCGTACGAGCCCGAGTGGTAGAAGAGGCTCCCGCCTCTGCCGAAGACCGCAAGAAGCCCCCCGTCAAACAAGACGTCCACAAAGAAGACGCGGCCCCGAAACAGGAGGCCGCGCCTTCTTCCACGCCAAAGCCCAAGAAACAGCCCACCGTCACCAAGGGTACCGACCTTCAGGACGTCTATCAGCCTGCAAGCCAGTCGGCTTCCCTCGGCACGCTCATTCCCAAGAACATGGCCGCGCCCATCCGCGACGCGCTGGAGAACCTGCGCGAAAAGCACGGGGACATTGACGCCTTCGTCGCCAAGGAACTGGGCTACAAGGACGCCGCCGAGCTTGCCGGACGCTTTGCCGGGGAACAGGTGGACGCCATCGCGCTCGCCATCGACAACATGTCGCGCGGGGCCGGGTTCATCACGGGCGACCAGACGGGCATCGGCAAGGGCCGCGTGAATGCCGCCATCATCCGGTGGGCCAAGCGCAACGGCAAGACGCCCGTGTTCGTGACCATGAAGCCGGAACTGTACGCGGACATGATCCGCGACCTCAACGACATCGGAGAAACCGGCTTCAATCCCCTGCCCACGAACAAGCTGCGCGGCAAGAAAGCCATCGCCCTGCCCGACGGGGGGAAGCTCGAAAGCCCGTCCAACCTCGACAAGGTGATCTCCAAAGCCATCTCTCAAGGAAAACTTGAAGGATTCGACGGCATCTTCACCACGTATTCCCAGCTTGCGCCCTCCAACGGGAAAGACTCGCCGCGCCGCGAACTGCTCCGCAGCCTGAACGAAAACACGGTGCTCATCCTCGACGAGTCGCACAACGCCGGGGGGAGCGACAAGGGGAAGTACAAAAAGAAGGATGCTGCCAAGAGCACGGGGAGCTTCCTCCGGGAACGCATTGCGGAATCCCCGAACGGCGTGTTCTACTCTTCCGCCACCTATGCGAAACGGCCTGACGTCATGTCCCTCTATGCCAAGACGGACATGCAGCACGCCGTGGAAGACCTTGACCAGCTTACCGAGATCATGTCTCGCGGCGGCATCCCCATGCAGCAGGCCGTGGCCACCATGCTCACGCAGGCGGGGCAGTACATCCGCCGGGAAAAGAGCTTCGAGGGCGCCACGGTGGATACCGTTCCCGCCCCTGTGGACATGAAGGTCGCCGAACGGACGGCGGACATCATGGGCCGCATCATGGCGTTCGACACGGCCCGCGAAGGGGACATCAAAAACATCGAGAAGCAGCTCGCCGGTTCCGGCGAAGCCGTGCTCGCTGATGGAAGCATCGGCAAGCAGGGGATGCACAGCACGGGCTTTTCTTCCATCATGCACAACCTCATCGGCCAGTATACCCTGTCGATGAAGGCCGACGCCGCTGTCGAGGCGGCGGCCAGAGCCGTGGAGCGCGGCGAAAAGCCCGTCATCACCGTGGCGAATACGATGGGGTCTTTCATCGGTGAACGCGCCAGTGCCGACGGGCTGAAGGACGGGGATGCCGTCGACCTGTCTTGGAAAGACATGTTCCTGCGGTATCTGGACAAGACCCGCACCATCACCGTGGACAAGCCCGGATCGAAGGAAAAGGATTCCATCTACCTCTCTGACGACCAGCTTTCCCCGGAAGCGCTCCGTGCCTACAACGAGGCAAAGGACGCCATCGAGAAGGCCGACTTCTCCAACCTGCCCGTTTCTCCCATCGACCGGGTTCTCAACGGGTTGCGCGAGCGCGGCATCCGGGCCGACGAAATCACGGGGCGCACGGACGCCATCGACTACAGCGACGGCCAGCAGAAGTACCGCAAACGCGAAGCCACTTCGAGCAACAATGTCGACGTCGTAAACAGGTTCAACGGCGGCGAGCTGGACGCGCTCATCATCAACCAGTCCGGTTCGACCGGCATCTCGCTGCACGCCTCGGAGAACTTCGCCGACCAGAAAAAGCGGAACATGATCATCGTCCAGCCGGAACTGAACATCGACGTGTTCATGCAGACGCTTGGCCGCGTGTTCCGCACCGGACAGGTAACGCCCCCGGCCTACCAGTTCCTCATCTCGGACATGCCGAGCGAAAAGCGCCCGGCCGCCGTGCTCGGCAAAAAGATGGCCTCGCTCAACGCGAACACCACGGCGAACCGAAAGAGCGCGCAGACGTTCGAGAACATCCCGGACTTCCTGAACGAGTACGGCGATATGGCCGCAGTGCAAGTTCTGCGGGACAACCCCGAGTTCAACAAGAAGCTGGGCAACCCCATCAAGGAAGCCAGCGACATCGAAAACGCCATGCAGAAGGTCACGGGACGCATCCCCGTCCTGTCCGTCAAGGAACAGGAACAGCTCTACGCCCTTCTGGAGCAGGAATACGCCGACACCATCGCCATGGCGGAAGCCATGGGCGGCACGGGGTTGGAAGCGCAGGCACTGCCCCTCGACGCCAAGCTGGTAAGCAGCATCGAGCTGACGCCGAAGAAGGACGGCGTGGACGCGGAGTCCGCCTTCACGGAAGCCTCGAACCTTCAGGAATTCGACGTGAAGGTGCTCGGCAAGCCGTACACGGCCAAAAAGGTTCACGAACTTGTCACACAGGGCGTGGTCGGCCATGAGGGGCTGAGTGACGCCCTGCACGCCGATGCGGAATCCTTTGTCGAAAAACGGGCCGCCAAGATGGAAGACGAGGAGCGCCGTGGCGATTTCATCGCCCGCGCCGAAGAGAACCTCCATGCCATTGACGACGCCCTCTTCCGTTTCGAGCCGGGTACGCAGGTTTCCCTCCTCGGCAGGGACGGCCCGATGGACGGCGTGGTCACGCGCATCAGCCGCAAGAAGGGCGACAACCCCACGGCATTGAGCAACTGGCAGATGACCGTCGCCGTGACCAACGCACAACGCCAGATCACCATTCCTTTCTCCAAGCTGGCCCGGAATATCAGTGAACTGGAATCCGGGAAGGTTGTCGTCGCGCCGTCCGGCCTGACCGAAAAACAGATGGAAACGGCGTTCGACTCCGCCCAGAATGAGGTGCGGGAGAAACGCTGGATCGCCACCGGGAACCTCTTGGCCGCCGCCGAGAAACTGAAGACCGGAAAAATCATCACGTTCGATGACGCGCAGGGCAGCCGACGCATGGGTATCCTGCTGAACAAGGGCGTCGACGCGAAGGAACTGGTTTCCGAGCTGGATGTGAAGTTCCCCGCCGCCGACGATGCCTTCCGCTTCTTCGAGCGGACGGGCGGCAACGGGATGGTGAAGACGTCGGACAAGCTGCTGCGCATCAGCAGGATGTCCCCGTATGGCGACACGTACCGTATCGCCGTGCCCGCAGCCAAGGCCACGGGCGGGAAATACTATCTGAACACGGGACTTCTGAGCGCCATCGGGCAGGACTTCGTGAAGGCGGGGCGGGATATGGTTGCCCGCCATATTGATGAAGAGCAGCTCCGGGCCGCCATGAACGCGCTCCAGAAGCAGGGCTATTCTTTGGTCGCCGACAACTTCCGTACGGAAGCCCGCGACGTCACGGGGACGGCCATCGAAGTCCAGAAAGTAGACCTCACGCGGGCCTCCCTGAAAGACGGCGGCAAGGATGTCGTGGGATATGTCTCGCCCGAGATCGCTTCAACGCTCAGGCTGAACAAGCCCGGTGAGATTATCCTGAATGAAAAGGGAATCCAGCATATTGAGGAGGGGCACGGTGAGCAAATTCGAGCAGCCGGGTTTAAAAATGCTGAAGCATTTGTAAACCATGCGCTGAAAAATATCGAAGCAGTCTACCAAGCTGGGAGCAATCGCAAATACGATCTGGTTGCAAAACAAGGTACCCCTTGGCAACGCGTTATCGTTCGTTTGGAATTCGACTCCGCGAAAGATTACTATACCGTTGTTACGGCTGGCCCAATCAGAGATACATACTACCAAAATAAAACACCGCTCTGGGAAAGGGCGCCGTCCTTCCATTCCGAGAACTCGGAACCCATGGGAACTCCCCGCGCATTTACCGGCCAGAGCAGTGTCTCTCAAGATGCGAACGCATCTGATAGGGAAAATATAGACTCTTCCCGTGCCAGCGTCAACGATTCCTTCATGGATCTCGCCGGGAAACGTCCTCCGCATCGTGCCCGGGTACGGTCGCAGGCCGTGGAACGCATCGTCTCCGCCCTCAATGATGCCGCGAAAAACGCCACGCAAACGGAGGTGGTGCAGCGGTTTGAAGACCTGCCGGAACATATCCGGCAGCAGTATAAGGGCAGGGAATCCGTCTTCGAAGGCGGCTACGATACGGGTACGGGCAAGATATGGTTCGTCGCGGACAACATCAACAGCCTCGACCGCGTGTCCGAAATCTGGATGCACGAGCAGGTCGGGCACCACGGTATGCATTCCCTGCTCACTCCGCAGGAACGGAAACAGCTTACCAACCAGCTCTGGGCACAGCTCGGCGGCATGGGGAATGAGGGCATCAGGGACATCGCCGAACGCTACGACCTCAATCCCCGCCTCAACGCCGCCGACCGGGAAACCGTCATTGAGGAATACGTCAGCAAGCGCGCCGAAAAGAAGAACGCCGGTGAGCTTTCCAAGGCCGACGCGCCGCTGTGGAAACGCATCGTCTCCGCCGTGCGCCGGATGCTTGCCCGCACCATGCAGCGCATCACGGGCCGTGAACTGAACCTTGGCGACGAACGCGTGGACGCCCTGCTCTCCCGCCTTGGGCAGCATGTCTTCAATGGGACGGGCAAGCCAGCTGACGTGAACATGGCAACGGACAAGCCCACAGTCCGGGCCTCCCTCGCTGAGGAACACGTGCGGGAGGAACTTCGCTCCGGGAAGGGACTGCTCTCGGCCATGAAGCAAATGCGGAAGCTGCGCCTCGCCAACGACGAGGACATCTCCCTGCTTCAGAAGACCTTTCGCCCCACGCAGTTCCTCGCCAAGGATCACCCCGAAGTTCAGCAACTCCTGGACATCCAGCTCGACCGCGAAGAAACGCGCTCCCAAAAGGTCGAGGAAGCCATGAAGGGCGTGTACGACGGCCTGAAGAACCTGTCCAAAGCGCAGCACAGAAACCTGACGGCCCTGCTCCACAAGCTCGACGGGAAGAAACTCAATGCCGTCACGGAAGAAAAGTTCGAGAAGCGCACCCTGCCCGACGGGGACTGGGAATATTCCGGCCTGAACGATGCGCACTACGAACAGCTCCGGGACTTTCTCACGCAGCACAATACGTTCAAGGGGGTCAATGGGGAGAACGTCAGCCTCGACGGGAAAACCGTTGACGTGTTCATTACAATCCGCCGCTCTCTTGATAACGATCAACTCAATATCTACAATCATTTAAAGGAAATAAATCTTCCAAAGAACCTCATCGACAAATACCGCATGAGCATGATGGAGGTTCCGTACTACTTTCCCCATGTCCGGTTCGGCGATCACGTTATCCGGGTGCTGGATGAAGAGGGCAACGTACTCGAACGACGGCATTTCTTCGGCACGAGACTCACGGCTGACGCCAAAGCCGCAAAAATCCTCGAAGAACTGAAGGCCAAATACGGCGACAGCATCAAGGACATTGAGTATGAGAAGCTGAAAGGCCTGTCCGAAGATGTGTTCGATTCGCCCATGCACACAGTCGATATGGATAAACTCATTCAGGAGGCTATCAATCGCACCGGTTCCCCAGAGGAAATGAAAGAGAAAATGCGTCAGGCCATTGAGTGGCAGGTTGCCGAACTCTTCAAGGAAAGAGGTTTCGGCCAACATATGAAACATCGTGCCCGCCACAACATCCCCGGATACGAAATGGAGGATATCGGTAAAGTTCTCCTTGCCTACAAGTCCGGCGAATATGGCTTTTTCACCAAGATGGACGCGGCACGGAAGTTCGGAAAAGCCCTCACCAAGATCGACGCGAAGAAAAAGCCGAATATCTACGCATGGGCCAAGAACTACGTTACGGACATGCTCCGCAATGCAGACCGTATCGACGCACTGGTGAACATGGCGAAGAACCTCATGTTCCTGAACTTTCTCGGCGGCAACTTCAAGACGGCCGCCGTGAACCTGACGCAGAACCTCATCACGGGCTACCCGCGCCTTGGCGTGGAGCTTGGGTTCAAACACGCCGCCACCAGCTTCATCCGCGACGCGGGCAAGGCGCTCTGCCATCAGATCAACTCAGAGAAAACCAACGCCGTCACGCCTGAGGAAAAGGCGTTCCTTCATGACTTCTATGAGAGAGGCATTACCCGTGACAACTTCATGCGCGAAATGATGGGCAACCTAACGGGCGGTCGCATGAGCTACGCATGGCGGCGATTCTCCCGCGCCATGGCCTTTCCCATGAGCATGGCCGAACGCTTCAACCGCACGAGCCTCGCGCTCGCCGCCTACCGTGCGGCCCGCGCCGGGAAGGTCGTCAACACGGAAACCCTCGAACGCTTCGGCTACCAGAAGGGCCAGAAGTTTGACGAACAGTCCGCCCGCGACTTCGCCGCCGGACTGGTGACGGATTCCCATTACCTCTACGGCAAAGCGAACCGACCGGAAATCTTCCGGCACGGCGACGTGGGGAAGGTGGCCTCCTCCTTCTACACGTTCCGCAGCTTCACGCACAACACGCTGGAGTTCTGGCGGACGCTCTTCAAGATGGGCTGGCGCGGCAAGGCCGCCGTCGGCATCTCGCTGGGCATGACCGCAACGCTCGGCGGCCTCGTGTCCGTCCCGCTCTGGAGTACGGCCATGACCGTGTGGCGCCAGCTCTTCGCCGACGGCGACGACCCGGAACGCAAGCTCTACAACTGGGCCTACAAGAACGGCGGAAAGAACGCCGCCGACGTGCTGTTCTATGGGATGCCCTCAATGGCGGGCGTGACCATTTCCGGCTCCCTCGGCATGGAACTGCCCATCCTGCAAGACCTCAAGGGCGACAAGCCTTGGGGTCGGCAAATCCTTTCCAGCGGCATGGAAATCTTCGGCGTGCCCGTGGCCATGCTCGAAAAAATCGGCAACACGTTCGAGTTCGCGGGCAAGGGCGACTACTGGCGCGCCACGGAAGAGGCCCTGCCCACGGCGGCCTCCAACATAATGAAGGCCATCCGCCTTGCCGACGAAGGCATGACGACACGCAGCGGCAAGCCCATCGCCGACGGCACGGGACGCCCGATAAAACTCTCGAAGTCCGAGTCCGTGGCCAAGGCTCTCGGCTTCCAGCCCGTCCGCCAGAGCAAGGCGTTCGACGCCCACAAAGGCCAGTCGGATGTGGAAGCCTTCAAGAAGAACAAGCAGGACGAACTCGTCACCCGCTACCTCAAGGCCTTCCGAGCCAAGGACATGGCGGCCAAGGAAGAAGTCCTGCGGGACTGGAGGGACTACAACAACAAGATGATCCGCGAGGACAAGCGCCATCTCGTCATCAAGCCGCTCTACCCCCTCGCCATGCAGCGCATGAAGCCCAACAAACCGCAGGCATCCATGCGCGGCTATGCCCGTGAAACCATGCAACTCCAGTGAGGAACACATGTCGAATACCCTGTACTCCGCCGCCCTGACCGCCTTCGCCAAGGGGGAAATCGTCTGGAAGGCCAGCGGCGGCAGCACCGTCAAGGCCGTCATCGTGGACACCGCCAAGTATACCTTCAGCGACGCCCATACCAATCTCTCCCAAGTGCCCGCCGCCGCACGCGTGGGTTCTCCCGTGGCGCTCACGCTCGTCGATGCGGCCAATGGCGGCGTGTGCGACGCGGCGGACATCACCTTTACGGGCCTGACCAACGCACCGACCGTCGAGGCCATCGTCCTCTACAAGGATACAGGCACCGAAAACACCTCGACGCTCATTGCCTACATCGACACGGGGACGGGCCTGCCTACCCCGGCTGGCGTGAATTCCATCGCCGTGTCGTGGGACAACGGCGCGAACAAGATCTTCAAGCTGTAGGAACCGGCACATGGCGGCCCACCAGATAACCATCAATCCATTGAGCGGCGGCATCGGCACGGCTCCCGCCGGGGTCGTGCCCTACGCCTCCGACATGTGGGGCGTGAACGCGGTCAGAGTCCCGCAGGTGGGCACGCCGTCCGCAAGAACGCAAGCCAAAGCCATCACCGTGGGGGCGGTACGCCGCGCCGCCACAGGCGATGTCTCCATATCCTTCACCAGCAGGCTGAGCCCCCCGGCCATTATTCAGGCTCCGCAATGGGGAACGGCAACGCTCTCCTTTTCGTCTGTGGTTGAAGCGGACTCGTGCCCGTCCCGCTCCGCATTCGGAACCACGGTGCTGGCGAGCCGCCGGGATGTCGGCATTCCCAGTGTGGCGCAGCTTCCGGCACTGGCCGGAGAACCGGCTCTCGTCTCCATCGCCACCGTGACGCCGGGCGGATATACACGGGGCACAGCCCTCGGCCTGCCTTCCCTCAAGTTGGCGGCAGACGTCTCGGCCCATGCCTTGCCCCGCCAGAGTTTGTGGGGCAATCCCCTCGTGTCGTTCGGCTGGGACATGGCCTCTGAAGGCATCCCCACAATGCGGCGAATGGGGGTTCCCGGATTATCGAACCATGTCGACGTCCATCCGGCGGGGACGGCAAGGCAGGCCGCCGTCGCCCCTGTCCTGTTTGAAACAACGGCACGGGTTGAAACTCTTGGCCCAGAAGCATGGACACTGCCGGGTTCCCCCGGCGTCCAATCACTTGTTGAAACCCTCCCTTCAGGCATATCGTCTCAGGTTGCCGCAAGCGCTGGCATCCGGGTAGAAAGTACCGCGCTGGCGCTGCCCGGCGGCATCCTCGCGGCATCCGCCGTACCGCCCCTTTTTGAAGTCCGTACCGAGACATACCTCATCACCCCCATCGCGGGCGTGGCGAACACCCATGAGGGACTGTGCGGCATTGCGGTGTACACGGCAACGGCGACGCCTGTTCAGGGCATCATCATACCCACGACGCGGATCGAGGGAATTCTGAACATCATCATCCCCATCGCGGGGACGACACGGAGTATCCTGTGAGCAATGATTTCACCATGTACGAGGGGGAGAGCCGGGCACTGCGCGTGACTGTCCACACGGCGGAAGGCAAACCTTTCTCCATCGAGAATACGGCTCTTACCTTCTCTCTTGCCAAAAGGCCGGAAGGCGAGGCCTACAGGACGCTGCTTTCTTCGGAGGGGGATATTGTGATGGTCGACGCCGCAAAGGGCATCTTTGACGTGCGGCTCAAACCCGAGCACACACAGGGGGACATTGGCAGGCGCTTCTATGAAGTGCAGGTTGCCAAAGGAGCGGATAGGTGGACGGTCGCAACCGGGGAGGTTGAAATCCGACCGTCCATGATTCGGTGAGGGAGTCCCCCATGTGGCAATGGACACATGGGGGACTTGTTTCGTGGGACTATTTAGACACATTTGGCACATAGCATATCAAATACACTACAATATTATCAGTATATTACATATAAAAACCCAGTCCTTCTAAGCTGCGGGCCGTGGGTTCGATTCCTCCCTGGCGCACCAATAGATTTCAAGAGGATACATGCCATAGCGTATGTATCCTCTTTGTCGTTTCCGGCCTTGCTTGCCCACTGGTTGCCCGTTTTGCGGCCAATCTTATCCATATGATGGCGTCCCGAGGCCCTTCTTCGGCACAGAATGGCCCTGCCCTCATTCTGGTTTGCCATCTCGAATGTGCGCCCGCACGTTCCCTTGCTCAGGGCGAGGCTCAGCAGCTTCCGCACCCCACGGCCTAGGGAACTTGCGGGCGCTTCCTTTTTCTTGGAGCTGCAAGACGCCATCGAGCGCGTCTGGGAAGAGTGGACGCCGACGGCTGACGTGCGCGGCATGATGCACTTCGGCGATCGCAGCCAGCCCCTCTCTGCCCTCCCCGGACAGCGGGCAAACTCCGCCCGTCCGGACCCACGGCGGGAGTGCCCCCCAGGAACGGCGGCATGGCGTACACCCGCCGGCCATCAGTCCCCACGGGCCGGGGTAGCCTCAAGAAGCCGGAACAGGGGCACGGCCCGCATCCGTCCCCCGCCGGGGGCGGCCCCATTCAAGCGCTTTTGCGGAGATACACCCGCAATCCCATGCCTACTCCCCACGGCCTGAAGGGAGGCCCCCTCTCCGGCCTATCCCGGCCCCCGCGCACCCGGCAACTTGCCCTCTACCGGATCACCTTCTGCCGAAGATCGGAAATGACGCACACTACTAGAAATGCAATCCTCCATTTCATATTTATTATCAAAAAACAGCAAATACAACATTATCAGGATAATATATTCTTCATTTCATACTATCTTTTGGTGAGACAAACGGCCTCTTTTCCTAAAAGGATAATAAACCAGTATCTATAACCCCTTTTTCAGGAATGTTTCATACATTTACTATTTCACGAGTTGCACGAATTATGGGTACGGTGTATATTTCACGGTTAATGTGATACCTATGATGATTGGACATGAGCACAAGGGAAAGCGACTCCATGCAAAATACACGTTATTCATTCTTGGGAATAATGATCATATGTGCCTTATCCATCCTGTTCAGCGGGGTGAGCATCTTTTTGCTGCTTGAAATCAAAGAGCAAACTTCCATCGTATATAGACACCCCTATACAGTCGGCAAAGAGGCCCGCGAACTGCTCGCAAGGTTCTCCGACACCAACTTCTCCTACCGCAGCTTCCTGCTTGCCAATACCACCCCCCAAAAGGATCTTGCCCTTGTCCTTCAAGAACGCTTCCGTCTGCAAAAGATAGTCAGGGACAAAATAAAAGAACGGTATACGGGGCCTAAAGAAGATGTGGAAAAGCTTTCCCGTATGCTGGATGCATTCCACAAGACGTTGCGGCAGGGGCTGCTCTATGCCTCCCTACCTCCCGCGGAGATACATCTGTATCTTGATACGAAAGTGGATCCTGCTTATCAGGCTCTCAAAGAGTCAATAGATGTACTCGTCCGTTTCACCAATCGGAAAATTCTTACCATCGAGAAGGACTCTTCCTTTACCATCAACATAGCGATAATGTGTTCCCTCCTCCTTGTCTTCGTCGTCGTGACCGTCGCCTTCTTTTTTCACAAGCTCCAAAAAAAGGCCGAACAGGCCATCGCGTACAGGGAAAAACTGTTCGATCTCCTGTGCAACAACATAGACGACGTCTTCATCATTTACCATGTACGGGACAGGCGCATAGAGTATGTCAGCGGAAACGCCGACCGCATACTCGGCCTTGGAAACAACGATATCAGCATCCTGCATTCCCGGCTTTCGGCAGCGAATCAGAAAGTGCTTGACGATTTCGCTAAGCTGGCTCCGTTCGATGCGCCGAAGGGATGCGACTTTTCGATGAAGGATACCCTGACCGGCGAAGACCGCTTCATGCACCTTCACCTGTACCCGGTAAAGGAAAACGCGGGCACCATCCGGTACGTCGTGTCCCTGTCGGATCGCACCCGCGAGGTGGAGACGCGGCAAACGCTCAAGGAAGCGCTGGAGAGCGCACAGCAGGCCAACACAGCCAAACGCGACTTCCTTTCCCGCATGAGCCACGAAATCCGCACCCCCATGAACGCCATCATCGGGATGGCGACCATCGCCGCCGCCCATATCCAGAACCACGGGCGGGTGGCCGACTGCCTCCATAAGATCAGCTTTTCCTCCAAGCACCTCATGTCGCTGCTCAACGACGTTTTGGACATGTCCAAGATAGAAAGCGGGAAACTCGCCGTCCACCACGAGGAGTTCGATCTCCCCAATCTGATCGACTCCATCGTCTCCATCATGTATCCCCAGACGGAATCGCAGGGGCAGCACTTCAGCGTGGCGCTGTCCGGCATCGAAGAGGAAAGGCTGGTGGGGGACCCCCTGCGCATCAACCAGATCCTGCTGAACCTGCTCTCAAACGCCAGGAAATTCACGCCTGAAGGCGGCTCCATCAAGCTTGAGGTCAGCCAGAAACGCAAAAACGGCGGCGTGCTGATGCGCTTCACCGTAAGCGATACCGGCATCGGGTTGAGCGAAGCCTTCCAAAAGCGGCTCTTCAAACCCTTTGAGCAGGCGGACAGTTCCATTTCGCAAAAGTACGGGGGGACGGGGCTTGGGCTCGCCATCACGCACAACCTTGTCACGCTCATGAACGGCACCATCGGGGTACGGAGCAAGGAGCACGAAGGCTCGTGCTTCACCGTCGAGCTCCCGCTTGCGCTCCCCCCCAACGGCCATATCCAGAAAAAAGAGCAGATAGCGCGGGATATGAAAGTGCTCGTCGTCGACGACGACCTCGGCACCTGCGAATATGCGGCCCTCATCCTGCGGCGGATGGGCATTGCGGCCAAGTGGGTCCTGACGGCGCGGGAGGCGCTCGATCAGGTCGTGGACGCCCACGAACGGGGCAACGGCTATGACGTCTGCCTCATCGACTGGAAAATGCCGGAGATGGACGGCATCGAGGCCACGCGCCGCATCCGCGAAGTGGTTGGGCCGGAAACCCTGATCATCATTATTACGGCCTACGACTGGACGTCCATCGAACAGCGGGCGCGCGAGGCCGGGGCAAACGCGTTCCTTTCCAAGCCCCTCTTCTCTTCGGCCCTCTATCATACGCTCTCCGCCGTATCGCAAAAGAAACCCGCCTCCGCCGCGGCGGAACTGGAACCGGGCACGGAGGGCCAAGCGCCCAGTTTGCGCGGCCGTCACGTGCTGCTGGTGGAAGACAACGATCTGAACCGCGAAATCACTGAGGAAATCCTCAAAATGAAGGGAGTGTCCTTCACATGCGCCGAGAACGGGCAGATAGCGGTGGACATCTTCACGGCGTCCGCCCCCGGAACATTCGACGCCATACTCATGGATATCCAGATGCCTGTGCTGGACGGCTACGCGGCCACGGCCGCCATCCGCGCGTCCCATTCGCCGGAATCGCAGGCGATCCCCATCATCGCCATGACCGCCAACGCCTTCCATGAAGATGTTGTTTCGGCCTTGTCGGCGGGCATGAACAGCCACATCTCCAAACCGATCGACCCCGAATGCCTGTATCAGGTGCTGATCGCCTCCTTGCGGGATCAAGCGAAACCAGCCGGGGCATGAGGGGGACCCCGCATGGGGAGGGCTGCCTATCTCCTTTGTCCTCCCCCGGCCCGGCGCTGACGCCCCGCCCTGTCCGAACCAAGACCGCATGAACGCATTGGCGGAGCGGGCCGCCGTGGGGATTCCGGCATACGGCCCGCCGCGTGAGGGCTCGGCTTGGGGCTGAAAAGCCCGGCAAGAGGCGAATGCGGCCCCTGCGCGGGAGGCCCCGGCGTGCTTCCAAGATGTGGCGTACGGCTGTTCAGCCCCAAGCCGCCCCTGCCGCCGCAAGCTTCCCCGGCATCAAAGGACCTTCAGGCAAGCGGGGCAACGCGCCAAAACGGCCACCCCGCCGGGAATCCCCGCTCATCCCGCCCCGCTTCCGTCCGGCTGCCGTGCGTCCGGAATCCCGGCATCCGTCCTGTCCGCCGCGCGGGTTCCAGCGCAAACGCAAGCGGCAACGCCCCATGAGGCCGCCGCGTCGTGCGGAGGCGCCGCCCGGCGTTCCGGGGCCGGTTCGAAGAACGCGCTGGCCTCCTTCCCCCTGCCGGGCGGGAGGCGTTTTTTCTTGCCCCGTTTCGCGCCCGTGCCCGAAAAGAGCCCCGGCGCGGCGTTGACGGCCCGCCTGCGCTGTTCGAAAAGGGTATGCTGATAGACGCTCAGGAGCATCGTGATGTTCTTGTGCCCCATAGTCTCCGCCACACATTTGATGTCCGCCCCGTACACAAGCGCCAGCGAGGCGAAGGCGTGCCGCAAGTCATACGGCCTGATGCGCCGCGCGATGCCCGCCCGGCGCAGGGCGTTGTGCCAGCCGCTGGAAATGCTCCGGACGGGGCGCCCTTTATAGGCAATGACATAGGCGCACCCGGTCTGCCTGTCCTCCTCGTGCCACCGCCTGAGCAGGCCAAGCACGTCGTCCCGGATCGGCACGTCGCGGGATTCCTCCCCCGCCCCCTTGTGCGCGTTCGGCATCCTGATCACGCCCGTTCCGACGTCCACATCGGACCAGCGGAGCCGGAAAAGCTCGCTCGGGCCTATGCGCGCCCCGGTCGCCATGCCGAGCACGATGACCCGCTGGATATGCGGGGCCGCCGCGTCGTACAGCAGGCGCGCCTCCTTGACGGACGGCGGCGCGATACGCTGGGCTTTGGGCTTGGCGATACGCAGCGATACCAACGGGTTGGAAAGCAGCAGACGCGCCCGTACCGCCCAGCCGTACGCCGCCCGCAGGATGCTCACGCGGCGGTGCACGGTGGACTGCCCCACCCCGCGCTGGCGCTGCACTTCGCACCAGGCCAGCACATCGTCGCAAGTGACGCAGTGCGCCCGGCGGTGGCCGAAAATAGCCGTCAGCGGTTCGGCATGCTGCGTCGTCGTGCTCCTTGTGGTGGGGTTTTCCAGTGTCCCCGCATACCGCTCAAGGAGCTCCGCGACCGTGGCCTTTGTCGCCGATGCCGAGGACATGCGCCGCTTCGCCCGGCGCATCAGCTCCCGCTCGCGGATATGCATCTCGGCCTGTACGGCTTCGAACTGCCGCGCCTCGCCTTCAGTCGAAAAGCTCTTGATGCGCTGCTTGCCGCTCCACGGATCACGGTACCTGAGAACCCATTGCCGACGGCGATATTCCACGAAACGCAAACCCATTGCGATCCTCCTGTATTGTTTACGGAATGCATACAGTACAGGAGGAAGGCAGGTCTACAGCGCCGCGAGCTGGATCCGGAACGGTTCGGCCTCGGCCTCATGCGCCCGCCACTGCTCAAGGGCATACTCGTCGCCGACGGCCAGGCCCGCAAGGGTGCGGGGAGTCAGGTACTTTGCGTCAAGCGCCGCAAGCCGCCCCTTGATCTTCGCCTGCGCTTCTTGCGCCAGCTCCTCGGCCGACTTTTCCGGCTTCGCCAAAAGCGCCTCCGTAGGGAGCGGGCCAAGCTCCTCCGTATACCGGGGCTCGGAACGCCACGTGTCGCCGGGAAGCCAGTAAGGCGTCCCGCCTTCCTTGCGGCCGCGCTCGTCCATATGCTGGCGATGGTCTTCCACCGCCTCCCACGCGTCCCCGGTCCAGCGGGCGATGTGCCCCGCAGGAATGTCGGCAGGCAAAGCAACGGGCGTCGCACCGGTCGCCTCCAGCATATACTCGCCATTGGGACGCCGAGTGGCATCACGGCTGCCAGTGTACTCGCCAGTCTTCAAATCATACATATGAAGCTGAGGGATGGTCATAACAATCTCCTGTGGTTAATGGTTTTATATTGATAAAAGTTTTTCCGAGCTTGGACGGGGAGAAGCCGGGAGGCGGGTTCGGCGCAGGGTGACGCAATGCGCCGGATCACTGGTGTTTTGGGGAATTTCCGTTGGCCAGCGGTTATCAGTGGGAGTTCGTTATCAAAAATGACAGCAGGTGCTGATACAACATCAGTAGCCGAATATAGTACGATAAAAACTTCGCAGATGTTGACCTTTGATTCAGGGGAAGCCGTTACTACCGCAACTGAAAACCGCCCGGTTAATGTTGCTGTTCCTACCATTCTCTATCTTGGTATCCCGGTTTGATCTTTAGCATCCCCACACGCGTTTCCGAGCTTGGACGGGGAGAAGCCGGGAGGCGGGGAGCTGGACTACAGACCAGATGCGTGCAATCACCGGGGTTGGCGCTGAGGGACTGACCGACGCGGCAGCGCACATCACAGGCGCTTTCTTTTCCAGTTACGCGGTAAAGGTTGGAGGCTTTGTAGGAGCAACTGAAACATCGGCTGTTTACGCCTGTGCCAATGCGTTTGATTCCTCCCGTGTTGTCCCGACAGGCCCTGTCACCGTTCCGCCGCACGTATGGCAACCTATTATTCTGTATCTCGGCCTCCCGGCCTAAGCTGGAATGCCGAGATACAAGATAACGGGGAGGTTAACGCTCGGCGGCATGACGGTTGATGATGCGCCATAGATCGTATTCGAGAGAGATGCTCTAAAAGTGAAGGCATTATATCGTGTCCCACCAGATGATCCTACAGTCAGCGCATTCATCCCGCTATCGACTGACGTAATCGCTTGCCACGGCATTCCGGCATCAAACGTGTAGGCTGAAAACCCACCCAAAAGTTCAGGTAAGCCCGGAGCGTTGTACCTCCCAGACTCTCCCGTCCCCGTCCAAGCTCGGAAAAACTGGTCGCTCAGCTTGGGAACATATAATCCCGTAGGGTTAGCGGCGTTGGGGCGCCATTTGCCGAGGTTGGCGGCGATGGTGGCACTGGTGGCGTTGTAGGCGAGCAGCATTCCGGTGAATCCTCCGCCATCATAGACTTTTTTCAGCTCGGGCCAGTCGGAGAACAGGACGAGGTCTCCGTTCGCCCAGACGTGATTCGCGGGGAGGGTCGTCGAGCGCCAGTAGCGCGGCACGCCGATCATCGACAGGCGGAGCGCTTCGCAATAATCAACGGACTTCTTGTCCGCAGCGCTCATGAGGCCGGCGACGGACTGCGTGGCCGCGGCGTACGTCGTATCCTTGGCGGCGATGGTCAGCTTGTCGTTCGCAGCATCCGGCGTCAGGGTCACGTTGGTCCCGGCTACGAAGGTCAGCGTGTCGGTCTTCGTGTCCGCCGCAATGGTGGTCGAGCCGACGAGGATATTGCCGAAGGCGTTCTGGTTCACTTCCGCGCCCACGGCGATGCCGTCCAGCTTGCCCTTGTCGCCCTTCGCCATCAGGCCGTCGTTGGAAGCCGTTGCGAGGGAATAGGTCGTGTTCGTGTCCACGTCGCCGACAAGCTCGTACTGCGCGCCGGTGTAGACGAATTCGTAGGTCCGGTTCGCGGCCAGCGTCCCGGCGGCGATGGCGGCCCCACGGTACTGGATGGGCTTCGCGCCCGTGCCGTTGACGTCGAGGGTCGGGTTGGCGGCGCTGTTGGTTACGGTGAACTTCACAAGGACGCGGGCCCCGGTAGCCAGCGCGAACCCAGACAGCGCAACGGTTTTCGCGGCGGTGGCGGCAGCCGTCGAGCAGGTTGCGTAGTGATGGATGTTCGCCGAGCCGTCGAAGGCCACGCCGCCGATGGTGCGTTTCGTGGCGAGGCGGGTGGCGGTCTGGGCGTTGCCCGCGGCGATCAGGGCCGTGATGGCCGCTGTGATGGCCGTTTCCAGCGCGTCCAGATCGGCATCGTCACGGACGCCCGGCGCGTAGCGTTTGGCGACGAACTGGGCGAGCCCGGCGGCGACGAAGGACGACTGGCGCAGGGCCATGTTCTCCAGTTCGCGTCTGGCGATCCCCGGCTGATGCCCCCGGAGGCGCTGCACGTCGTTCTTGTAATCCTCCAGCGCCATGATGTCGCCGCTGGCTATGGTCCCCTGTGGGCAAAACGAAAGAATTTCATTGATAACGGATGTGGGCATGATGAACTCCTCTTCCGCCCACCATGCCCGCCCATGCCGCCTTTTCCGACCCTGAACAAGTTCCTCCGCTCCGCGCCCCTCCTGCTCCTCCCCCGGCTTCCGGCCCCTCCGGACAAACAAAAAGGGCATGGCGGACGCCCTTCCGTCCGCCATGCCCCCTTTCGATTATCGCCGCCCTGATGAACCCGCACCTACGGCAGCGGCTCCAGCCTGACGGGCCAGATCCCCTTGCCCCATCCGGACAGGCCGCCCGTTTCGCAGTTCCAGCCGAGCAGCGGTCCGCGCTCCGGGGCCACGGCGTACCACGCCACCCGCACGCCTTCCGGCTTGAGCGGCAGGTACCCTTGCAGGAGGAGGTTGCGCATCACCGCGTCGAGCGGCGTCCCGGCAAGCCCGATGACCACGGACATATCCTGATTGTCCTGCATGAGGATGAGGCTGCCCGTGTCCGCAAAGGCCGATTCCCAGACCTCATACGCGCCGGGCACGGTCCCGTCCCAGCGGTTCGCGCCGATCTTCGCCTTGAGCAGCAGGCGGTACGTCTCGTCGGGCAGGCGCACCATGCCCGTTTCGGGGTCGTACAGCCCCTTCCACGAGCCCCGCGCCCAGCCCACGGCCTCGCGGCCCCATTCGAAATACACGTCGTCCAGCTCAAGCCGCAGGTGGCGGCTCCTGCCGATCCATTCGCCGGTACGGTCGAGCTGCCCGCCCACGGCGGAATCCACGTCAAAGGCGGCGCGCATGGTTTCCAGCAGCTCCTGCAGCCCGCACAGCGGATCGGTGACCGCCGCGACCGTCGCCATGAACCGGGGACGGTTGCGGTGCTCCGAGGTCACAAGGCCGAGATAGCCGCTCATGGCCGCACCACCAGCTTGACGCGATCCACCGAGCAGGACGCCACGGCGTTGAAGGCGACGGCCACGTTTGCGGCGGACTGCGCGCCCTGCGACGTCCCGAGCGTGATGGACTCGATGTCGTAGGAGGCGGCGTTGGCCGCGTTCGCGGGCGAGTACAGGCGCGAAAGCGACACGTCGTCCCCGATGTTCAGGCCGTTGATGTGTTCCGCCACGTTCTTCCTGATGCTTTCCCCGGTGGTGGAAAGGTAGCCGGGGAAAGGCCTGATGGTGACGGTGGCGTACACGGGCGTCTCCACCGGGCGGAAGAACTTGATGACGTTGGGGACGCCGAACTTGTCGCGCACGAGCGCCTCGGTCGTGCCGTACGTCCCGGCCCCCGGCCCCTTCTTCGCGGCGATGGCCTCCGCGATGGCCGCCGTATCCCCGCCTTCGACGACCATGCAGATGCTGTGGCCGGGGATGCCGTCGGCGTCGGGCACGCCTCCGTCGTTCTCATAGCCCCGGCTGCGGGTGACGCCGGGGATGGACGCCACGGCCCCCAGCGTGCCCTCGAACACGGTCAGGGACGGGAGCGCGGTGGAGATGGCCTGGCGCCGCCTGAGCTCCGCGTCCGTCTCCACGGCGGCACCGGGCAGGGCCGCGGCGGGGTTGCCCACGGACTGCCAGCCCCGGGCGGGCGTGAGGATCTTGACGATGTCCCCGGCGGCGGCCCGGATGTCCCCGCTCTCCTCCGCCGTGGCGGTCACGGTGATCTCGCCGCTTTGCGGGATGGCCACCTCGTCGGGGAGCAGCCAGCGTTTCCCGGCGGCGTCCCCGGCCATGCCGCCCCGGATGACCGTCCCGGCCTGCCCCACAAGGCGCAGGTCGACGGTGCTGCGGCCCGAGGGCTTGCGCCGGAGGCCGTTGATCTTGACCATGCGGGACAGCCCGGTCCCCTGCGCCGTGGCGGGGGAATAGGCGTTGTAGACGCTCCCGGCGAGGGTATAGGCGTCGTGCAGGGCGAGGGCGAAGACGGCGCAGAGCTGCCCGTCCTGGCTGTCGGGCCCAAGATAGAGGTCGTCGCCGTAAATGCCCCGGAAACGGGCTTTGACGTCCTCAAGGACCGTGGGATAGTCGGGCAGGTGCAGCCCGGTTTCGTCGATGGTGGCGAGCGCCATTAGAAAACCTCCTGTATCGTCGTTTCCCCGTAGACCGTGCCGATGACGGCCCGCACGGAGAGTTTGCGGGTTTCGCCGTCGAAGGAGGAGGCATACGAAACGATGCCGGTCACGCCTTCCGTATCCAGTATCCGCTCGCGGAAGACGGGGTCATACGTGTCCTGCGTGTGCTTGCCGAGCACGCCGGGGACGTAGGGCGTCCCTTCCTTGAGGTCGACGAACCATTCCCCCGCGAACAGCCTCAGCCGGGTCAGGACGGCCTGCCCCACGGCTTCCGGGGTGTCGGCGTGCATGTCCGCGCCGCCGCGCCCGAAGGCGTAGTCGCCGTTTTCCGTCAGTTTGCGGTATTTCATTGCGGGCCTCCCGTGGTCCCCCCGCTGTCGCCGGGGTGCGTATGGCTGTTGAGGCTGATGTTCGATGCGGTCACGTCGCCCGTGGCGTTGAGCGATCCGGCGAGCGTGGCCGTGGTCGCGCCGCCGCCCTGCGACTGCATGGAGAGCAGCCCCTTGATGACGATCCGCGGGGCGTCCAGCGTGATGGAGCCGCCGCTTCTGACGGTGACGGACGAGGGCCCCACCGCCGTAACCGCCCCTCCGGGCGTGATCTCGACGTAGGCGCTCCCGTCGTCGGCGCGGAGCTGCGTGTTCCCCGTGTGCACGGCGGGGGACAGCCTGTGCGGCTGGCTGCGCACGCCGACAAGGGCGAAGCCGTCCGAGAGGTCGTGCATCCGGGGCTCCATCGGCTCGCCGACGCCGCCGGACTGCCACCACGCGTCGATGCAGCGGGAGGCGAACACCACAAGGCACTCATCCCCCGCCGCCACCGGGAAGGTGAGGGCAAAGCCGCCCCCGCCCGGGAACACCACCGGCACGTCCGGCAGGATGGGCAGATCCACGGAAGCGGCCTTTCCCGCCTCGTCAGAGATCCGCCCGGCAACGGCGGGCTGTACGGAAACCGTCATCGCCGCCGGATCAAAGGACTGGACGATGCCGGGCAGCGCCGTCCACATTTCCGCCTGCCTGCCGTCGAGGGCCGCGCGCAGGGCTTCGACGGGCTCGGCCCATCTTTCTCGTCTGTCCATCACCGTGCCTCGTCCAAAGGAAGCTGAGAGGTATCGTCAATGCCGACGCACGACAGGGTGGCGTACCAGTCCGTGCCCCGCGTGTCGCCGGAGAAGGTTATCGAAAGGATGCGGTAGAGGCCGTCGTGGACGTCCCTCGGCTCCCGCCCCGCCCCGGCCTTGAGCCCGGCCCCGCCCGCGTTGTCGAGCCGGACGCGCCCGCCGATGCGCAGGCGGGGGTTGAGCAGGCACTTGATCTCGATGCCCTTGTCGTTGGCCTTGGGCGTGCCGATGAGCCCGGTTCCGGCGGAAAGCACCACGGCCTCGCCGGGGAGGCAGCCGCTGGCGGGCACCATCTGCATCTTGCCCTTCTGGAAGCTCCACGCCGTGCCGGTGCGCCTCGCGGTATCGCGCATGTAGGCGCGGGCCATGCCGTACATGACCTTGCCCCGGGGGAGCTTCTGGCCGGGGAGGAGAGGGATGTAGCCGGGTTCGATCCCCTTGGCGGAAAAGGCCTTCATGCAGGCGCGGACGTGGTCGTCGGGGGTGGAGCCCGCCGCCAGCGAGGTATTGACCAGCGCGTAGTTGTAGGCCCTGTCGCCGTCCCCGGCGCTGATCTCGAGGCAGGTGTCCAACCCTTCGCCCTCGCCGCCGTTCTTCCCGGCTCCGGGGCCGCCCTCCTGCCCGAGCGCCACCTTGGTGATGTTCCCGTCGAAGATGACGGAACAGTTGCCCTGATACCCGGCCTGAAGGATGACGCGGGTAAATTCCTTGCGGATCCGCCCGGCTGTGGCCTCGGAGAGGTTGTAGACCTTGATCGAGGCGCTGTTGGGGGTTTCCTGCTCGCTCACCTTGACGGTGAAGGCAACGCGCAGTTCCCCAAGCTCCAGCGCGCCGCCCTCCTTGGGCCCGACGAGCAGCGAGCACCGGCGCAGCCACTGGCGGCCCTCATCGCGGCGTTCCCCGCTACGGCTTGTTGCCTCAGCCATGATCAGCCACCTCGAACAGCAGGTCCACGCCCCGCCCGAGCGTATCCGGGGAGGGCGGCTCGTCCCCCGAGAGCAGGAGCGCGCCCCCGAGCCCCAGATACGCATACGGCTCAAGCAGGTCGCACCCCGCCACCAGCGGGATGCCGGAAACGAGGGGGACGCCCTCGGCGTCGGCCATGTCGAGCAGCCAGCCGCCTTCGGGCGCGTCCATCCAGCGGACGGCAAGCAGCAGCTCGCGGCCCGCCAGAACGATGCTGAACCGCTGCGGCTCAGGGGTCAGGGGAATGACATAACGCATTGTCGCACTCACTTTGGTTGTATCTTCAAGGCGATGCAGTACGTCACCTCACGGGGACGGCCTGCTTCTGGCCCTTGTTCGCCGTCCCGCCGGTCTTGGCGGGGTTCCGGTGCCTGCCGGGTTCGGCCGGGACCGCCATCACCTGCGTCCTCACGATGATCACCTCGCGGCACTCCGCCGTCACCATGAGCGCGTGCTCGGAGTCCGGGGTGGTGGTCACCGTCAGCTTCTCCAGCAGCATGTTGCCGTACTTGCGCTTGCCCGTAACGATGTCGAAGGGCTCACGGGCGTTTTGCAGCGCCAGCAGCGCGTTGTAGAGGGTGGCGTTGTACGGGTCCCAGACCGGCAGGCCGTAGGTGCTCTCCGACGACGCGCCCCTGATGACCACCTTGCACGGATTGCGGTAGGCGTGATCGCTGATGTTCGCGCCCTGCTCCACGGGATGCTTGGCGATGGTCAGGGTGTCCTCGTGCTCCTCGGAAACGACCACGTCGAAGGAGAGCCCGCCGAGGCTGCGCAGCGGGCGCAGGAAAACGCGTTCCAGCGGTTGGGTCAGCCAGTTCATCGGGCGGCCCCCTGTGCGTAGCGGATCAGATCCGCGTTGATGTTGTCCTGTTCCACGGCGACGCGGCGGGCCACCTCATCCGGCGAGCTTGCGCCGCTGACGTTGATTTCCGTCCTGGATTCCAGCGAAACCGCGCCGCCGGCGGAGGCCATCGCCGCCGACTGCCACGGGGCGGCCATCAGGTAGGCTTCCGTGGAGGGGGAGAAGAACGGCTGCGTCCCGAAGCCGGGCCCGAAAAGGCCCGCACGGGAGGAGCCGCCTCCCGGCGCCCTTCCCTGTCCGGAGCTTCCCGGAGCGCCCCCGAAGGAGCCGCCGGAAGCGCCCGGGAAGAATGGACCGCCGGGGCCGTCCGCCCCAAAACTGCCCGCCCCGGAACCTCCCGTACCCAAGCCTCCCGCAGGAGCGCCCGCGAAAGCGCCATCCGAAGGCGTGCCGCCCACAGAGCCCGCTCCCCAAGCGCCGCCGGAGGAAACGCCCGCAGCGGAACCCGCCCCCCAAGCATTCCCGGAGGAACCGTTCCCGGAGGAAAGGCCGCCATATCCGGAACCGCCGTTCCCGGCGGGGGCGCCCTGCCCGCCGTGGGCGTACGGAGCGCGGAATCCGGGCATACCGTCCTCCGCGCCCGCATCGGGGAGCCGCTTCCAGCCGAGCTTTTCCAGCGCCCAGTCGGGAAGCATGTCGACGAGCCCGTAGAGCTTTTCCCGCACCCAGCCGAGGGCCTTGCCGAACGCCCCGGCAACCGCCGAAGCCGAGCTTGCCGCCCACGCGCCGAAGTCCGGGAAGGACGCCGTGACCTGTCCCCACACGAAGGCGAACACGCCGAGCACGGCTTCCCCGAGCGCCGAGAAAATGGCGAAAGCCGTTTCCCGGAAGCCCGAGAACAGCCCGAGCGCCGCATCCAGCGCGCCGGAAAGATCCCCCGAGAACACGGAGGCCACGAGATCGCGGATGCTCTGGAACTCGCTGGCGAGCCCCTGCCCCACGGCCTCAGCCGCCGCGCCGAGGCTCGGGAACCGGCCGGATACGAACGCCACCGCGCCGGACAGCGCCGAAGAAAGCCGATCAGCGGCTTCCGAAGCCGCGGGCCCCACCACATCCAGCGCACCGGAGAAGGCCGAGGACGCCGCGCCAGCGACGTTCCCGAAGGCTGCGCCCAGCGTGTCCGCGACGCCTCCGAAAGCCGAAACCGCCGCTTCCGCTAAACCGGAAACCGCCGGGGCCACGGCTTCAGCCGCACCGGAGAAGGCCGAACCCACGGCTTCCGCAACGCCAGACGCCCACGCGCCGAAGTCCGGGAACGCCTCCGTGACCCTGCCCCACAGTGAGGACAGGCCGCCGAGGATGCCTTCCCCGAGCGCCGGGAAGACGCCGAGGGCCGTTTCCCCGAAGTTCCGGAACAGCCCGATCCCCGCATCCAGCGCGCCGGAAAGATCCCCGGAGAAGATCGCGGCGGCGAGCCCGCCGAGGAGCCGGAAGCCGTCCATGATCCCCTGCAAGGCAATCCCGATCGCCGCGCCCATGCCCGAGAACAGGCCGGACACCACGTCCGCCGCGCCGCCGAACGCCGAGGCAAGCAGATCCGCCGTGCCGGAAACAGCCGCGCCGGCGAAGCCCATTGCGGAGGAGACGGCCGGGCCGACAGCCCCGGCAATGGCGGACCCCGCCCCTGTTACGAAGTTTACTGCGTTATCGAAGGCCGACGCCACCGCATCCACGGCGGCCCGCACGCCGGACGCCACGGCGTCCCAGACGCCGAGGAGGAACGCCTTGACCGCGCCCCAGTTGTCCATGACGACCACCGCGAGCGTCACGGCGGCTCCGACGGCGAGGAGGTAGGGGTTGGCGGAAAAGGCCGCCGTCAGCAGCGCCCACGCTTCCTTGAGGTTGGCGAACCCGATGATCGCCGCGCCCACGGCCCCGCGCAGGGCCATGAAGGCCGCGATCCCCTTGCCGATCCCGGCGACGAGATCCGCGTCCAGCGTCCCGAGCAGGCCCGCGAGCTGCCCGCCCCACGAGACGAGCAGGCCGAGCGCCGCGCCGATGGCCGGGGCGGCGGCGGAGGCAAGCGCGACCACAAGCTCCAGCACGCGCCGGATGTCGTCGAAATGCGCCACGAACGCATCCCCGAGCGCCTCGATGCCGCTCCGGGCCGTGCCCAGCAGCGAAAGCGCCACCGTCTTCGCCAGCAGGTCGCACAGGCCCGCCAGCCGCGCCATGCCGTCAAGGAAGCCCTTGCCGTCCTCGGCGGCTTGCGCGGCGTCCGTCCCCGCCGTGGCGTAGAGCGACCGGAACATGTCGCGCAGCCCGGAAACGTCCCGCGTGAGCATGGGGATGAGGGAAGGATCGATGCCCAGCCCCCGCGCATACGCCTCGCGCTGGGCATCGCCCATCTCCCGCATAGCCCCGCCCGCGCGCTCCAGTTCCGAGGCCGCGTCGGACAAACCCGGATTGTTGGCGAGCATGGCCTTGAGGGAGGCCCCGAGCGCGTCCGCCGAAGCGCCCGTCTGTTCCGCGATGAACCGCCATTCCGCGAACCGCTCCACGGAAACGCCGAGCGCGTCCGCCTGAGCGGCGACCTCGGCCTCCCCCTTGGCGACCCCGACGAACGCGGCGGACGCGTCGGCAAAGGCCCGCCGGAGAGCGGAGCCGAACGCCGCGGCCTTCTCCAAGGAGGACTTGAGCGAGATCCCGTCGACCTCAAACCCCAGTCTGGTGAGTATCTGCTCTCCGGCTACAGCCATCACGCACGTTCCTTTTCTTTCGCCGCCATAAAGCGGCGTTCGTTCTCTTCCTGCACGGTCAGGGCGTCGTTCATGAGCGCCACGTCCTCAAGCGAAAGCGTGCCGTCCTTGAGGCCCTCATACCGGCACAGCCCCCGCAGGACCGGCCTCATCAGCCAGTCCTGCCCATCGGGGAGCGTTACCCATCGGATTCCGCAGCCTTCCCCGCACGGTTCAAAACCGAGGGGAGGTCTGCGAAAAAACCGGACAGGTTGTCTTTCAGGACATGCGCCGCGATGCCGAGCAGCATGGTCAGATCCAGCGGGAACATGACCACGCCGTTCACGCGCAGCCTGGCGAAACCGCCCGTATCCTGCCGGATCTGCGTCACGTCGAGGCAGGCGTTCAGGATGTAGTCCACATCGGCGTCGGGCAGCTCGCCCACGGTGCGGGCCAGCGGGCCGAGGAAGGCTTCGGGGTCGCCCGCGCTTCCGGCGAGGGCCACGAGCCGCTCGGTCACCGGGGCCAGACGCCGCACCACATGGAGCTGCTGGAAGGCGTTCAGCCTGCCGGAATCGAAGGTCTTGTCCTTGATGGTGAACTGCATGGCTACATCCCCAGCAGGAAGGAAATGGACCCGGCGTTGAACGTCCACTCCACAGCCCCGGCATCGGTGCCGTAGGTGATGGCGGGCTGCTTGGCAAAGGCGCAGTTCTGGCAGGTGATCACGTCGCCGCGCGCAACGTCGCGGATGACGATGGTGTTCATGCCGTGCTGGGCGCCGGTGGTGGTCTGGAGGTTGTACATGATCTGGAGCGCCGCGTTGACGCTGGAGGTCTTGAGCAGCTTGACCGACACGGTGCCGGATTTGTCGCCGAGCAGGCTGTGCATCACGGAGCCGTCGGCCCCGACGGTCATCTTGCTCCGCTCGCCGGCGGGCGTGACGGTGATGCCGCCCTGTTCGACACCGGCCTCGTCTCCGGCGAGGGAGACGTTGCCGCCCGGCCCGTAGATGGAAGCCTGCACATCGAGAAAGCTATACGAATGTCCCATGGTTTTCCGTCCTCAATCAGCGGTTGACGTCGATCTGCACGTCGACGAAATGGATGGCCCCGGCAAGCTTGGCGGCGATCTGGATGGGCGGGCACTTGCGCTGCTCGCGCTCGGACTGCGCCTGTTCGGCCACGGGGGTCGTGTATACGTAGTAGCCCTTGTCGAGATAATCGCCGCGTTCCAGCAGGCCGAAACCGTCGGCGTTCCACGTGCCCGGAGCCACAAGGCCGTTGTTCACGGCTTCGCCGAGCACGGCCTCGATGCAGGTGATGATCTGGTTGGCGCCCGCGTCGGTCTGGGGGATCTTGGCCTTGGACTGGTAGAGCAGGTTCCAGGTTTCGGACTGGATGGCGTTCTGAAGCCAGTCGAGGCCGTGGATCTCGTCGAAGTAGGCCGGACCGGACATCACGCCTTCCTGGAAGATGGCGGTATCGTTGTCGTAGGCGGCGAACACGTTGCAGCGCTTGGCTTCGAGGGCCTGCGCCTGCGTTTCGGTGAGGCCCTCGGCGACGACGCCGGGAAGCTGCTTGAACTTCAGGGTGATGGTGCTGCGGTTGGCCGAGAAGTTCACGGTGAAGGCGCGGCCGAGCGCGGAGACGATGGCGTAGGGGTTGCGGCTGTAGGCCACGATGGTGCGCTTGCGGGCCAGCTCCTTGAGCTTGCTGGCGGCGTCCTCGGCGTATCCGGCGTCCAGCGCGCGGCTGTCGGTGACGGTGACGCCGTAGATGCGGGCCTTGGCGGAGGCTTCGACAAAGGCGGCCACGTCAAGGTGATCCTCGACGGCCAGGCCCTCGTCGGCAAAGACGCAGCCGTACCAGTCGCCGGACTTGTCGGCCAGCGCGGCCACGGCTTCCTTGGCGGTTTCGCCGTCGGTGCCCGCGACCGGGGGCAGGCCGGTGGAGGCGGTCATGCGCAGCATGGCGGAAATGTCGGTCCCGGCGGGCTCGGACAGCGGGGCCAGATAGCCGATCCCGGCGGAAGCGCCCAGCGTGCTGGTCTTCATGGCGAAGCGCTGCCCGTCCCACGCGCAGGAAGCCCCGGCGGAGGCGAGGGCGGCGCTGACGACGGCGGCGACGCCGTTCATGTTGGTCGCGCCGGAGAAGTCGAGGCCGGTGATGTCCTTGGAGACGCCGCCCACGGAAACGGCGAAGCTGCCGTCCTTGACGGAAGCCCACGCGGAAGCGTCGGCCTCGCCGTCGGAGAGGATGCCGCCCTTGAGGATGGCTGGGGTGGGGGTTTTGCCCCAGCGTCCCACGCAGAGCTGCGCGGGGCGGGGGGACTGGGAGAAATAGAGTTCGGCGGCCCGGTATTCCGGGGCGTCCATGCCGAAGTCGGCGGCCACGCCGTCGATGCCGGTATAGGCGCGGAGGCGTTCCTCCATGTCGATGACGCCGGAAGCGCCGATGATGAGCAGCGTGCCGAAATTGCGCCGGGCCGCCGCCATCGGCTGGAGATTGATGCCGACGCGGACGACGCGGTCCACGCTCAGAGCTCGTGCCATGATAAAACTCCTGTCAGTTGCCGCGGATGCCGCAATCGGGCTGTTCCGCATGGGTGATTGCCACAGTGCCTTCCGCCGCCTTGCCCTGCAGGGACGAGGGCCCCCGCCGGAAGGTCAGCGTCAGATCCGCCCGCCCGCTCCAGCGCAGATCGTCAGGTACGCCGGGTGCGGAGGAAGCCGGAGGCGTGATCACGTCCCCTGCCTGCACCAGCGCGATGTTGGCGTGCCAGAGCGGTTCGCGGTTCTGGGAAATGTGAAGCCCCGCCTTCAGTTTCAGGGCCATGTCCTCGCAGGCGGGGCCGAAGAAGCTGGCCGGGACCGTCAGCGTCTCAAGGGTGAGCACGCGGCTCATGCCCTGCCCGTCCTCGGTTTCGTAATGCCGCACCTGCGATTTGGATTCGGAACGCTTCGTGATGCCGAACGAGCACCACGTGGCCCCGGTTTCCGGATCGGCCTGAGGCACGGCGATCCGTTCGCGGACGAGATCCCGGGGAAGCCCGGTGATGCCCGCGATCACGTCCCCGATCAGCCGCTCGATGTCCGAACGGGCCAGACCGGGTTCGGGCTGAAGGAAGCCGCCTGTAGCGCTAGTGTTCATGAACGCTCCTTTTGTGATCCGGGGCCTCCGCATTCCGGAGCGCCCCTCCCCCGTGCGGCGAGGGGCCTGTCATCAGGGCCCGGCTTTATGCGCCGATCGACCTGCCCCTGTGCGGCGAGGGGCCTCCCCATCGGGAGGCTGTCCCCACAATGCGGCGCAACGCCCCAAAAGCGCACCCTGAACAAGTTCCGGCGGTCGGAAAAAGCCGAAAACGCCGGGCCGCGGGAAACCGTTTGCGGCGGAAAACCGCCCCCGGCGAAGGGCATCGAAACAGGGGGCTGGGCAAGGGGAAAGGGATGAAGGCACAGGTGAAAGCCGGAGCGCCTCCCCACGGGCGGGAAAGGGGCAACCTATCCGTAGAGGGCCAAATGAGAGGCCGGAACGCCTCCCTACGGGTGGGAAAGGGCGTGCGTAGGGAAGCTTATCGGATCGGGCTATGGGAACGCCCCGCGGCCGGGAAAGGGGGTATCCATTCCATAGCTGTCCATGTTGATCGTAAGGACGCCCCACGGGTGGGAAAGGGTTCCCCCGGACGGGAGGGTCCCGGAGCTGCGCCTCGGCCTCAAGCGCTTGCAGGCCCCTCCAGACGGGGATGAAGGTCTCATGCGGGCTGAGGAAGCTGGTATGTGTGTGCAGGCCCCTCCAGACGGGGATGAGGGGGTGCCGGATGCGGGACGCCGGAGATCAGCCGAAGACCTTCATGAGCAGCGCCCCGACGCTTCCGGCGACCGTGGCGATCGCCGCGAGCGCGGAAATCCCCCCCGCCCGCCTGTTCTCGGCCTGCTCAAGGGAGCTGATGCGGATATCCTGCATGGCCAGCCGCTTGCCGTGATCCTTGAGCTGGGTGATCACGATGTCGTCGAGGCGCTGGTTCGTGCCCGCGACCTCGGCCTTGAGCCCGGAAAGCTCGGCCTTCACTTCCCCGATCTCGCGGACAAGCCGGATGTTCTCTTCTTCGCTCACCGCGCCGCCTCCATACCCTTGAACCGCAACCCCCACCCGCCGGAACCGGGCACGGGATGCGCCCGCCGCCCCGGATACGGGGCCTCCGGGCCCGCTTCCCGCGCCAAGCCCAGCCCTTCCCCGCCGGAACAGGGGCTTGCCGGGGAGACGGTTCCCCATACAAACGACAGCCCCTCCGCAGAGCCCGCCACGCAAGGCTGAGACGGCTCCGGGAACGCCCCCGCAGAAGGCAAGGGCGGGTCCGGTGTATGGGCCAAAATGCCCGAAAGCCGCCCCTCCGCCCCAGAAGCCGGGAGGCCCGGAAGCGGGGCCGGTTCCGGCATAATCCCCTCCAATGTATCTGAGAGCGGGGCCGGCATACCCCACTCCGATGCGGAGGCCGGGAACGTGCAGGCCGGACGTGCCGGGCCTTCCGGAGCGGTGGCGTCCGCCAAGGCCAGCCCCGTCCACTGGGCGCAGCCGCACGCCCCCGGCAGCAGCGCGCACAACAGCGCCATCAGCCGCCCCGCGGCGGGCACGCGCCAACTCCGGGATTGCCGCCAGCCGCGGGCCTTGCCGCCCGGAGAGCCGCTTGGGGGATACGACGGCCCGCGCATCACTTCCCCGTCACGGCTTTAACTTCGGCCTGCACGGTTTCGGATCTGCCGTCCGCCACCGCGCCCCGGTTCTGCCCGAAATGCGCGGCAAAGGCATGGGCCCAGCGGTACACGGCGGCATACGGCCCCGCCGTTTCCTTGGGCACGGGCATCCAGACGGTAGCCACCGCGCACAGCCCGCAGACGGTCATGACCGCGCTCAGGGCGACGGCAAGCCACGCCGCGTCGGGATACTGGGCGGCGAGCTGGGCCAGTGCCGAAAAAAGGAAATCAATCACAGCCGTTTCCATCAGTATGCGCCTCCATGCCGGTAAAAGGCCACGTCGCGCGGCTTGTCCGGGTCGTTGTCCACATGGATCCACGTCGGGGCCAGCTCGATGCGCCGGAAACCAACTTCAAGCAACGCTTGAAGGATCACGAAACGGGAATGGGAATCCACACAGCGGATGTCCACGGCATACCCGCGCGTGTGGGCGGACGTGGGCACGCCCCCGACGGCCTTGTTGTGCTTGGGGCAACGGTAGGCGGACGTCAGCGAAAACGGCGTGCCCGCCAGATCGCGGGCCTCGTCGAGCAGATGCAGCAGATCGGCGTCCATTTTTTCCATGCCCGCGCCGCACCCGCACTTGCAGCGGAATTCGACCGGGGAAAAATGACGCAAGGTAAAACCAGCCATAGGAACCTCCTCCCCCCACCTTGGCGCGTCCGGCCCGGAAGCCACACCCTGAACAGTTTCCGGCGGAGCCCCGCCCCACGCCCCCAAACGTACACCCCACGCCAGCTCAGGAGCCCCCGGGGAGCCTCAGGTTCAGGCCCGCGGGAAGCTCGCCCCACGCCGTGGATCGGCAAGAAAAAAGAAAGGGGCACCTCCCCGCGCCTCGGGCAACAGGCTGCCTTGCGACGTTTCCGGGGTTGCGGCGGAAACCTCCCACACCCCGCGCCCGGGTCTTTGCGAAGCCCCGAACCGCCCCCCTCCCAACCCGGCAAGCCGTGCCTGCCGGAAGGGGCTCGGATTGAAGCGGGCGGCGGACAAAGCGGGGCGCGCCCTTCCCCTTCTCAGTCCGGGCGGCATACCGAACCCCGCCCGCCGCTTCCGCCGCTCCCGATCTTGCAGCGGCTTGCAATCATGCGCACATACCGTTCCGTGACGCCGATTTCGAGGGCGACGGCCCCCGGCGCCTTGCCGGATTCCAGCAGGCGCGCGATCCGTACCTTGGAGGGCTCGCTGCGCCTCCTGTTGGGCAGCGTCACCCGCAACCCGCCGAACGCCGAACACAGCCGCCTCATCCGTTCCATGCCGATGACCCCGCAGAGCGGAGAGCCTTCCGGCTGCGTGCGCGGAATGTACGTGGACACCCCCCCCACGGCGCGGCACAGCTTTTCCGCCCCGTCTTCGCCAATGGCATCAGCCAGTTCCGCATAATTCACCCAAAGCTCGCCCATCACGCCTCCTTTTTGTTTCCGTATTCCGCTTCCCCGTTCCGCAGGGCTCCGGCAGCCCCCGGAGCCCGCTCCATCCCGCGCCGTGCCCCGCACCCCCCAGCCCCCGCGTCCCACGGCCTTCCGCCACCGCGCCGCCGCGCGCTTGCCCGCCCGGAAAGGCCCCGCACGCGCAGGCGCGTCACCCCGCGCGTCCGCAGCCTCCCCGTTTCCCACGCTCCATCTTCCCCCGCAGGTTCTCAAGGATTTTGGCGCACCAGTCCGTATTCAGGGCGATCTGCTCGTCCCGCGTCAGCGTCCTCCCCGGCAGGGCCCGCTCCGCCTCCCGGCGCGCCTCAAGCCCCCGGCGCAATTCCTCGCAACGCCGCCATATATCCGCAACCGTAGGGAAATACGGGGATTCGCGGCGATGTGCCTTTACCGCCCGCTCCACGATGTCACGCGGGAACGCCGCAAGATCCTCCGCCCAGTCCTCCGCCAGAATCCGCAGCTGCGCGGGCGTCCTGCCCGCCTGCGGGTAGTGCAGCGCCAGGTTGACCAGCGTTTGAAGCATAAAGTCCAGATTGTGCATGAGCCCTCCGCACCTGCAAAAGCATTTTCGCCATGTCGTCGTTGTCCTGCGCCCGCCGCGCCGCCGTGCCGACACGCGGACGCCCGGCCCCCGCGCATCCCTCCGGCTCCACGAACGGGCGGTCATTCCAGCCCATCCCGGCCAGCCATTTCGCCATCTTGGGGATCTTGCCCCGCCTCCAGCGCGTGTCCTCGGCCAGCATGAGCCGGATGGCCTCCCGCACGGCGCAGGGTTCGGGAAGCGCCCGGCGCTCCCAAAGCCGCAGCCACTCGCGCCATGCGTCCTCCCGCCCCTGCTGCACGGGATACGCCGACCAGCAGGACAGGAACCCCTCCCGCTGCGGGTGCCCTTCCAGGAGAGGCCCGCCCGGAAAGGAGCCCGACGAGGGGAAAGGCCGCTCCGCCCTTTGGGGTGCCGGATGCCCAGCCCGGAGTCCTGCCGGATGCCCAGCCGGGTACGGGGCCTGATGCGGGAGCGGATGCGAAGCCGAGCGCGCCGCCCCCCGCGCCCCGCAAGGAAGCCGTCCGCCGGGCAGGGGCATCCCCGCCGCAACGCCTCCCCCCTGTGGGCGTTCTCCCGATGGATATTCCCCCGGCAAGCGCCCGTCCGCAGGGGCCCCATCCCGCGGGCTTCCGTCCGGCGAAACGCTTCCGGCGCAAGCGAAGGCCCCGCCCGGAGCTCCGCGCCCGCCAGACGGGAAAGCCCCGGGCCCCCCATCCCGGATCGCGCCGCCCGCGCGCGTGCCCCTTCCCCCCTTCCGCCGCTGTTCCTGCTCCTGTTCCTGATTGGGCATACCCTCCGGAAAGGCTTCCCCGAAGGGTATGGGCAAGGCTTCGGAAGGAGCCCCGGCAAGATTTCCGGGACGGCTGGCGGAAACGCCGGGCGCGGCCCGGCCCAACACGCCGGGGAACGCCTCGGCGAACGCGCTGCGGAACCCCTCCCCAAGCGTCCGGACGGCCTCACCCGTGCGCTCCAGCATGGCCCCCTTCAGCGGGGATTCCGGCAAGTCCCTGAAGGCCCCCACCCACGAGCGCACAACATTGGGCGATTCCGGCATGTTGTGGCGGAGGAAGTTCGGGAACCATACGAGCGGGGCCTTGGCGTCCTCCTTGGCGATGCCGAGCGCGAGGACTTCCCCGAACGCCTTCCGGAACACCTTTTCGGACCACCCGAGCTCACAGGCGAGGCCGGGGGCGTTCGCCCGGATCGCGCCGAGCGGGGTCATGTGCGGGTGCGTCAGCAGGAACAGCAGCGCGAGCTTGCCCTTGTCGGAAAGCTCGCGGACTTTGGCGTCGTTCCAGATGCACGGCGATATCTTACGGTATTTCATCACCTTTCCTCCCGTATGGCGTCCGGGGCGGCCCTGCCGTCCCCCCTAAACCTCAAGTGTTCCTTCAACTTTTCCGCTCCCTTGCCCCGCGCGATGAAACGCCGGCGAAGCGGCAACGGCGCGCCGATGATGCCGGCCTCGCCCCTGATTGGGCCGGGCAAGGGGTGCCGAGCGCCGGGGCACAGCCTCAGGCCGGTTCACGAAAGCGCGCCCTATCCCATGTACGGAATGGATAATTCCATATATGAAAATAAATGGCAACAAAAAAATGCCACATGGGAATCTTCCCATATATGAAAAAACTTGCTACGGTTCCGGGATGAAGACCGATTATGAAAAGGCCATAGAATGGCTGAACAAAAAGGCGGAAAAGGCGGGCGGGATCACCAATCTGGGCAAGACGGTGGGAGCCCCGGCCTCGACGTTTTTCCGTGTGCTCAAGGGCGGATCGCCTCCCGGAGCCGACAAGCTGCTGGACTGGATTTCCCAGCTCGGCGGGAAAATCGTATTCCCTGACGAGCGGATGGAAGGCTATACCCTGATCCCCAAGGTCGTGGCCCAAGCCGGGGCCGGGTCGTCGCTCATCACTTCGGACGAGGTTCTGGGGATGTATGCCTTCCGCGACGACTTCCTGCGCAGGGTGGGCGTCCACGCCAAGGAATCCGTCATGCTGGACGTCATCGGGCACAGCATGGAGCCGATGATCCGCCATAAGGACACCATCCTCGTCGATCAGTCCGTCAAGGAGCTGCGGGACGGGGACATCTTCCTCGTGGGCTTCGGGGAGGAGCTGCTCGTCAAGCGCGTCCAGCGCACCCCGCGCGGCTGGCTGCTCAAGTCGGAAAACCGCGATTTCTCCGACATCGTGGTCGAAGGCCCGGATCTCGAAACCTTCCGTGTCTACGGGAGGGTACGCTGGTTCGGGCGGGTCGTCTGAGGGCTGCCCCTTCCAGCGGGAAAGCACCCGCCACACGCCTATCCCGGCTCACAGGAGGAGTTCCCCCCCTCCCCTTTGCAGCCCCCGCCAACCTACACATATCCCGGAATGCGGCCCGCGCAAGGCTCCTCGGAGGCACGGGCCGCCTCCCGGCACAGCCCAGTGCGGGCACGCCCTCCTTTTTCCCTCCCTCTCTAGGATAGCGGGGCACCCTTTGCCGCCCCCGCCTCCTCCCCCTCCACGTTCCTACCTTCATGGCAGGGGATTCCCCGCCGTATCCGCGCCTTTCCTTTAGGGAAACCGTACCATCAGGCATTTCCGCTCCCCTGCCCGTGCAGCCCTCTTATCGGTGTCCGCAAGCCTCACCATGATTGGCTGCCCTGCGCCCCCGGAACCGCCTCCCCCCAACCGCCTCTCTCCTCAAGGCCCAGATGCCCAGCCGCCCCACCGTACCGCTCCCTGCCCGGCCCGGAGCCCGTTCCGGTCGGCCATGCCCCTACGCCTCCCCCGTCCACGGCCGCCCCTTTCCGGGCTTTCCCACCAAACCGGGCTGTGATTCCTTCTTATCGCCTTCTTCTGATCTTTTTTCGCATGGTTGGGAAATGGATTCCCATACATAA
>ENA-UENY01000076-UENY01000076.1-human-gut-metagenome-genome-assembly--contig:-NODE-76-length-60848-cov-9.083823_pt1 | contig 60848 bp, 68 predicted proteins | sample MGYA00242886_ERZ507888 | MGnify/ENA primary metagenome ERZ507888 (study PRJEB26167, sample SAMN06115543) | human gut metagenome | host: Homo sapiens | place: China:Chongqing | collected 2014-11-10... | reverse complement strand
AAAAGAAAACCTCCCGCTAGGCGGGAGGTTCCGAAAAGCTTACAGCTTTGCATATGTTATAAAAACTCCTTTTGATTTGTTAGTAAAGCTTGCGGTCTGGCAACTGCAAGCGGCAACAAATCAAAAGGAGGTCACAATGAGTGACGTTCAAAGTTTAGCCCACACAAAATGGAACTGCAAATACCATGTGGTATTTGCCCCCAAATATCGCAGACAGGTTTTCTATGGGGAAAAGAAGCGTGAGATCGGCGAGATATTGCGCAGGCTTTGTGAATGGAAAGGAGTGACAATTCTCGAAGCGGAATGCTGCCCGGATCATGTACATATGCTGCTGGAGATACCACCCAAGATGAGTGTGTCGGGATTTATGGGGTATCTGAAGGGTAAAAGCAGCCTGATGCTGTATGAACGATTTGGCGATCTGAAGTTCAAATACCGCAATCGTGAATTCCGGTGCCGGGGCTACTACGTGGATACGGTAGGCAAGAACAAAGAGAAGATTAGGGATTACATAAAGAAACAGCTGGAAGAGGATAAACTGGGTACGCAGCTTTGCCTTCCCTACCCGGGTAGCCCGTTTACGGGCCGCAAGTAACAGAAATGCCGATGCCAGATTCGCTATGCGCCTGTTAGGCGCTGCCGGTAACAGAGCCTTACAGGCGCATATGAAGAACCACCGGCTAGGCCGGTGGGTTCCTTTTTTGGCATGAGCTTTATTCCCGTGGATACAATTCAGGGATACATTTGGAGCTCACCATGCCATCCGTCGGGGTATCTTCTCATTCCCGATACCGTTCCTACCTGACGACCCATCGCGGTATTCTTTACTTCCGCATTCTTGTACCCAACCACCTGCAATCACTGATAGGTAAACGCGAAATCAGGCGTTCTTTAAATGGTCTGGACAGCCGTACCGCCCGTACCAAGGCGTTGCGGCTCTCGCTTGCTGCCCAACATTTTTTTGCCCTAGCTGACGATCTTGCCCATGAACGGATACATTGTGCACAGGAAAAAACTGTTCAATCATTTGGTATTACAAAAGAAAACATCAAATCCGTGGGTACATTTCTATTCGATTCCATATTGGAAAAAGACCTGTCTCCCGCTTCTTTGACCCTCCTGCTTCCCTCTTTTTTGAGGGAGCAGGAAGGAATTGCCTCCTCTACAAAAATTTTTTCTGAAAAAATTGAGGCTACCGAGGCTGGTAGGGCATGTGAGGAGCGTTTTTCTTTTCCAAAAGAAGAAACGCCTTCCGTGGAACCAACAGAGACAGTTCGCCGCAGAATTAAGTTGGAAGAGAAGGGTAGACTTCCGAATCTCAGGGAAGCTTTTGATGCCTACGTCAAAGCCAAGACGCTCACATGGTCAGCCGCAAGCGCCAAGGATATTCCCCCTCAGGTGCGGCAGTTCGTGGAAATCGTGAGGGAACTGGAGCACGGTCGGGATATTCGCGTGGATGAGCTTTCCCGCGAGCACATCCGAAGCTACTTCGATACGCTGAAACACCTGCCCTGCCGCCTTTGTGGGCAAAGGCTGGCTCCAGCTTGCCGATATGGGCCGCTCCGGGCAGATCGAACGGCTTTTAAGCGTGAAGACGATGGAAGTCCGACAGACAAACGTGCGAAGTTTCGTCAACTGGTGCGAGTTGGAGTATCGCGGAGCTGTACAGGCCAAATACGTGAACTCAGGGTTCCCGAAGGTTCTCTCCGACAAGGACATCAGACCAAAAGGAGTGAAGCGAGAGGCGTTCACACAAGATGAGCTGAAAGCCCTTTTCGGGGATATGGGAAAGTACATTCAGGCAACGGAAGGCGTATCGTCACGCTTCTGGGCTCCGTTGATTGCGCTGTATTCCGGGATGAGGCTGGAAGAGATTTGTCAGCTCCATCTTTCCGATATCGTGAAGGTGGATGGAGTGCTGTGCTTCTCCATCAATGAGGAAAGCGGGGGCTCCGGGTATGTGAAGCACGTCAAGAGCTTAGCCGGTATCCGCAAGGTACCTGTCCATCCTCATCTTTGGCGAGAGCTTGGCCTGGAGAAGTTTGTTGCTTCCAGATGGGCAAAAACGCCGACGGAAAAATACGCATCAATCTTGCTAGTGGTTCAGACTTGATCTGACAGTCACTCCGTTTTGACAGCGGCTTCTGCCCGATTAGTTGAGCTGCCCGACCTTTTCCGCCCAGAGGGATTTTCCTTCAATAAGCGTCTGCATGGGAGTCCTTCCGCAGCACATTTTGCCCTGGTGGGTTCTTTGGGTGTTGTAGCTGTCTATCCATGTGTCCAGATCAGCTTGAAGTTCTTCCAGAGACTGATACAGCCTTCGCCGGAAGGCAACCTGATAAAACTCATTCAGAATAGTTTTATGAAACCGCTCACAGATACCATTTGTCTGCGGATGACGCGCTTTGGTCTTTGTGTGCTCAATGCCATTCACGCCGAGATAGAGTTCATAATCATGGGCCTCAACCCTGCCGCAGTACTCTGTGCCTCTGTCTGTCAGCATGCGGATGAGCCATGTTCATTGAGGAAAAGAAGGGAAGTACCCTATCATTCAGCAAGTCAGCGCCAGTAATGGGAGCCTTGGTCGTGTACAGCTTGGCTGCGGCCCACTTGGAGTATGTGTCCACAAAAGTCTGCTGGTAAATGCGGCCTACGCCCTTGATGGTGCCGACATAGAACGTATCCTGACTGCCCAGATATCCGGGATGATGCGTTTCGATTTCGCCACAGGTCCCGTCATCATCCTTTTTCCGCTCAAGGGCCTGCACTTGTGCTTCTGTGAGGACTATTCCTTGCTCTGCCGAGAGCTTTTCCAAGGCACGCAACGCTGTTTCATGGACGCCAGATCGTGACGCATCCAAATGGATCGTACGCCAGACGGTGAAACAAATACACCTTGCTTACGCAGTTCATTGCTTGCGCGCGTCTGTCCATATGCAGGAAAGTCAATAGCAAAGGCCGTGACGGCAACCTCAATAGCCTCTTCAACTCGATTTTTCAGGTTGGGCTTGCGCCTACTGACCTCGAACAGGGCTTCAACGCCTCCAGCGTCTCTGGCGGCCTGATACCGATAAAAGGTATCACGCGAAAATCCCATCATCTTGCAGGCCTTGGAAATATTGCCAAGCTCGGCGGCGAGATTGAGAAGCCCGGCCTTGTGTTTGATGACGTTTTGATTGAAACTTTCCATTGGGAATCTCCGTGGGCGTGGTGCCCGGTTGATGGTGCGTTTACACTTCCATCAAAACGGAGCTTCCCTTTTCGTTCAAGGGCTCACTGTCAGAGCAAGTCGAAACTAACCCACATATGAAGACTCACCGGCACATCTCCTCTTTTGTTTTTGAACGGTACTGTTTGCATGGCAGATTCCTTGTTGTATCGTTTGGTTATGGAGAGCTATTCGCGTTATCCGTTCTTCTCGTCTTTGAGCATGGCTGGCAGGCCGTATGCACATCTGTTTCAGTGCGGCCTTGTCTTACGGTTTGCATAGGATAATCCACCGTTAGCATGGCAGCCCTTCTTTGAGAGTTCCTGTGATTTGGACTCTATCCGCCCGGTCCGCCGGAAAATAGGGAATTTCTCCACAATTTCTGCCTATTGCTCTATGTCTGACGGCATGACATGGAAGTCGATGTGTGACATCGAAATTGACGGGATACGGGATGGCATTATAGGGATGAAAGACGAGGAAATACATGAAGAAAAAAAGGTGGGCACGGGCTGCACAAGCTGGAAAACACTTGGGTAGTTGCCCAATTCTCCACATGAACGGTTTTGCGATAAACAGGATTACTCTCAAACGGAGGCAAGGTGCCATCATGACAAGGGCGATACGAGTCAACACGGGCAACAGTTGGGCCATTCTCCGGGACATCATCCTTCGGAATACCGCTTCTCGTTCCGAGAGCTATATAACGCCCATCAAAGGTTTCGAGTTCCACCGCCAGGTGAGCAACGCCGATCCTAAGCCGCATTTTTACGAGCCGGTTATCATTGTGGTGGTTCAAGGAAAGAAGCTGGTAAAGATAGGGGCGGAAGAGCACCATTATGGTGAGAACATCTGTTTTGTGTGTGGTGTGGACATGCCGGTCTCCAGCTGCGTCATGGAAGCCAGTAAAGAAACACCCTACCTGTCCATGTCGTTGAAGCTGGATACCGGCCTGATCGCCAGTCTGGCGTCGCAGATACCTTCGCCGTCAGACTCCACGGTCTACAGGGGCGCGGGTACGCAGGAAGTCGATCCGGACTTGCTGGATGCCTTTGTGCGGCTGGCCGAATTGACGGAAAAGCCGGAACAGATTTTGGTGATGCGGGATATGCTGATGCGGGAAATCCATTACCGCCTGCTGGCGGGGGCATTCGGCAATACCCTGCGTTCACTCAATACTCTTGGTTCCCAGGGGCACCAGATTACCAAGGCCATTGCCTGGCTGAAGGAATTCTATAAAGAACCGCTGCTCGTGGAGGACCTCGCTAACCGTTCGCATATGGCGCCATCAACATTCCATAAATACTTCAAAAGGATAACGACGCTGAGCCCCTTGCAGTACCAGAAGCGGCTGCGTCTTGGTGAAGCCCAGCGCCTCATGCTGTCCGAAGGCTATGACGTGACGCAGGCCGCCATGGCTGTCGGGTACGAAAGCGCGACGCAGTTTATCAGGGAGTATAAACGTCTTTTCGGCGATCCGCCGCTCAGAAATGTCATGAGCATGAAGAATATAGCGAAAGGAGCACCGCAGTGGGCGGCCATGTAACTGCGGGGGGGGGGGAGCCTCGGCTTTTGAGCTGAAAACTTCCCTTGAAAAAAGAAATCTCCGTTTTGATGGAACTGTAAACGTACCATCAGTCGGGCATTACGCCCCCGGAGATTTTGTGTTTGTTTTTATTATAGTTGCCGTATTTCGCTGAAGTGTTCCTGTACCATTAGAGGAATACCTCCGCTGCTGGAGAAAACACCTGATACTTTTTCCATACGGTATCCGCGGGCATAACCATCGTCGTCCTGAACGGGATCAGAGAAAAGCGCATTGTAGAACAAAAGTTCTTATTTGGATGTGAAGGTCATCGCGCCATCAAGGCGAATACGCCCCATCCAAGGTATTCACGCGTATACGTGGCATAACGTTTTGGTTCCAAGGTCAGCTGGGTTCGAACTTCTTTTGCAAAGTCGTCGTCAGGGTTCGCTTCGAGCCATCGTCGCATAGTGAGCCATTTGGCTGCCTCATATCTATCCCAGCCTTCCTGGTCAGCCAGAACCATTTCCACAACGTCATAGTTGAGGTCGCCGAAAGATGCGAGAAGTTCTGGAAGTATGAGAAAGTCGATGACGGCATTGGCATGGCAAGCTTTGGCAACATCTTCCGTTGGAGGCAATTGCCGCCAGTAGGGCTCACCGATGAGGATGATACCTCCGGTGCAAAGGCTTTTGGCCAGAAGCTCGATGGTTCCGGCGACCCCCCCACCGATCCATGTGGCACCGATACAGGCCGCTACGCCGACCTTTTCCTCGGTGACGTAGCCGACAGCATCTCCGTGGATGAATTTGACTCTATCTGAGACTTCGAGTTCTTCAGCACGGAGTTTCGCTTGCTCGGAGAATAGCTGACTCATGTCGATGCCAACACCGGTGATTCCGTAATCACGTGCCCATGTGCACAACATTTCGCCCGAACCACTGCCGAGATCGAGTACGCGGGTTCCCCGTTCCAGACGTAACGCAGCACCGAGAGTGGCGAGTTTTTCTGATGTGAAGGGGTTATGGATACGGTGAGCACTTTCGGTAATGTTGAAGATGCGTGGGATGTCCAAAGTAGAAACTCCTTGTGATAAGTGATGATTAAAAACGCTATGTTGTTCAGGTATTGGATGCAACCTACTTCTTGTTTCAGAAAAGAAAAAGCGCCTCGAGCGAAGCCAAAGCGTTTTTATTGTAACTGTTTTTGATGGTGCTAATAATTTCGTATATAGTTTTTCTGACAAGCAATATCATTTCTCCAAGTCGCTAACAGCGCATCGCGCCAGACGTATGGCTAGAATTTGCCTGTTTCTTGCTTGGAGAGTTTTTTGTCTTTGTATATGTAGGGCACTTGTTAGCTGTATTACGTGAAATATAACTCTATTTCCATAGCTAATTCCCATTTAACGTGACGTTCATATTTTTCTTGGTGCTTGACCTTTTCCACCGCCTTTCCTTCGCCATTGGACTCGTTGTTTTTTTATCTCGATGCCATCCTCCTTTTGTCTCCGAACCACCGGGCGGCGAGTTCCCAGCAGAGGGGTTCCACATTGCCTTTACGCTGGGCGAAGCTACAAGTTGCGTGTCGATCTGTGCTTTGCCCATCCTTGATTGCGGGGTTGTCCGCCCGGGCGTTTCGGTTGTATCCGTCGATTTCCTTCTGATTATTCATATAAAGGGGAATGACAAAGGAGATTATCTGCACGTTGATGTTCTTGTTGAGATAGGGATGCATCCATGTGGCTTTCCCATTCCTGATCGGGATGTAGTACCAGCCTACATGTTCGGTATCCTCCGGGCTGAATCTGGAGAAGTCGGTGGGGAGGTGCTGCCGGAAACTGCCGTCAAGCGTCGTTTTGCTTCAAAACAAGCTCGATGTCGGCGGCGTAAATTCGGGATTGAAGCGGACGTAGACCGCCAGTGCCCCTTCGGTGTTGCTGGCGGCGTTCACCGCGACCGTTTCCAGTTTTTGCGTATAGGCATTGATGTACTCACTGTCGGTTTTGAGGCACTCTACACTCTCAAGCTGCTCTATGGAGTAGACGGCCAGCGTCTTGACCGATTGCTGGATTCTCGAGACAGCGCATTGATTTCCTGTTTTTTCTTTGCACATGAGGTTCATGATTTTTACCGAATCCTCATCCACCACATGCTTGGCGTTCAGAATGCCCGCTCCTCCGATCATGCTTGAGGAGAGGAGAATGCAGCCAAGAATCAAGACAATAAATTTGGTCTGGATGGATTTCATCTTTATGCCTCCCCGTGTGAGATTTGCCGCTCGTCGGTTAAAAGACATCCGTGTTTCCTGTTGGGGCAATCCGGCCGCAAGCGGATTTCTTGAGCATGATTCAGGAAGACAGTCGTTGGCTTGGCGAATAATATGAGGATATGGTTGGCAAATACGTTGAGAGGGGCAGGCCGGACACGTGCTTGGTGTCCTTTGTGCTGTGGGGGATATGATGCGGATGTTCGTAATGAAGAGGGAAGGAGTATGAGCATCCGGCAGCAAGCCAGAGAGGATTGGAGGGTACCGCTTTCAGGGCATAGGGAGCAGGAGTTCAGCGCCAGCACTTTTTTATGGGTGGGCTGCCGCAATTGAATGGTCGCCAGCGGATTTTCAACGAGCCTTGCAGCGCCTTCGGCTAGGTCTTTTTATGGCGTTTTTCGGCTCCGTCAGACGCTCGACGGGACTGTTCTCTGCCGCCATTTTCATGAGCAGCCTCCCTATTCCAAACGATGCACTCACGCTAAACGGCTGAGTACAACAAAAGGACAACGAAAAGAGGGGCTGTCCGCAGAAAGCACAGATATGCCGTCAGCGCACCTTGCTGTCCAAGTAGCCGACCATGAATTCCGCCCAGCCATAGTAGTTGGCCATGTATTCGCCGGAATAGGCGTTGACGGCTTCCAGATCCTAGGCAAGGAAGCGGTAGAAATCACAGTCCAGCTTTGTCATATCCACCGCAATGTTATATTGTAGGTCTTGATGATCACGAGGAATACAGCGTGCGGTTGTCAGCAATTCCGTGTTTCCCCGCAGGTATCTGGAGAAGAGCGTCACCGCCTGTTTGGCCTTTGGGGGATCGATATCGCAAAGCTGCCGGATGGCAGTCAGGCTATTGTACGGGAAATGGGGCTGAATTTGGGGCAGCATGATGGAGATTCTCGATTGCAAGAGCTGTTTTTCCATAGGGTGATGATCCCCGAAAAGAGCATCATCCTGAGACAGCGTAAAGAGGCAAGGTGCAGCGGAGCGCGTTTCAGGGGCACTTTCATCCGGTGGAGGAGCACCCAGATGGCGCCAAGCCCTGCGGCCAGCAGGACGATGACGGCCCCAGCATGACCAGCACGCCTTCGGTGGGGACGTATTTCAGAAAGAGCGGGGGCGCGTCCCCCACATGGATTTCGTTCAGCAAATAGTCGTAGAGTCCCGGCATATCGCTTCTGGAGCGGCAGGAAAGGATGATGCTTTCGTCCGTGGTCGAAATACCGGGGGAAGTGAGGCTGAGCCAGCCGTTGCCCGCCGTTCTGGTGCCCGGCGGAAGATCCTGGGGCGTCCCAAGGGAACCGATCTTTATGCCGTTTTGATGCAGCTCCATCCCGATATGGCAAATATAGAAGTAGATCTTTCGGTTTTCGGGGATGGGTTTGTCAAAATGTCCCCGCAGCACCACGATGGGGTAGCGGGCATTGTCGAGGGATATTTCCGGCGTCCACACAGCCCACCCGGAACCGACCTCCGGCTGATAGACGCCTGCAAGCGGATTTCCTGCACATCCAGGGAGGATTTGCCGTTGCCCGCCCGCCAGAACTCATATGTCAGCACCAGCGTAATCGCAACAAGCGCCACTGCCAGCAGCGCCCGCATCAGGATTGTCAGTTTGCGTTCCATGACCTCTCCCCCCGCTACTCATTGATATATTCTCATATGTTTTCAAAGAGCCACGGGGGTGCCTTGCCTCCGTTGTTTTGGGTTTATTCTAAAGAGGGGTTCCGGGACACACAAGGCCAAGCCCTAGTGGTTGGGGCTTGGCCTTGCTTTTGAAAGAGGAGGGGCAGCGCGGGATCCGCTACAGGAACACCTTGCCGATGAGGATGACCACCGCGCTCGCAACGATGAGCGAGAGCACGATAAGGAACGGGGCGATTTTCCAGATGCTTTTGGTGTTGGTCCAGTCGTTGCCGTGCAGCATGGCGGCTGTGGAGCTTGCGGCGGGCGTGAGGAAGGCCAGGCAGCAAGCGATGGTGATGAGGATGACGGGCAGTTCGGACGACACGCCGTTGGTCGAGCAGTAGGTATGCACCACCGGCATGAGCGCCACGGCCAGAGCGGTATTGTTGATGAACTGCGTCATGATGACGGCCACGATGCCCATGCAGAGCACAAAGATCGTGCCGGAACCCGAGCCGAACAGCGGCTGGAGCATCTCAAGCATGAACGCGGTAATGCCGCTTTTGGGGTCGGACAGCGGCCCGGCCAGAGGCAGCGTGAAGGCGAGGATAAAAATGATGGGCCAGGCCACGCCTTCGTTCACCATGGCGCGCCACGGAAGCAGAGCCTTTCCTTTGACGCGTATGGCGCACAGCAGGGCCACCAGCAGGATGCACACGCCGGTATTGCCGATCTTTTTGAAGAAGATGGTCACGGCAAGGTCTTTGGGGAGGAAACCGGGCAGCATCATGAAGATGATGAGTGCGACGAGGAAGCCCAGAAGCAGCTTCTGGATGCCGGTCAGCGTCATGTCCGATTCCTTGATGATCAGCTTGATGTCGAGCGACTCGAGCTTGCTGGCGTCGGGCCGGAACAGGTGCTTGCCCAGAGCGATGAACAGAAGCAGGCAGAAGAGGCATGTGGTCAGGGAGGCGAGCAAGTAGAGTGCGTAGTCCACGGAAGTGCCCGACAGCTTTTCATAGGCGCTGATGGCCACGAGCGGCAGGGATTTGAACGGGACGAGCGACATGCCAAGCTGCGCGGCGAACACGGTGCCGATGATCATCATGATGGGGTAGCCGTCGCCTTTTTTGTAGCCACAGATGTCGAATACGCCGTACAGAAGGCTCCAGCCGATGACGGCCGCGGGCGTGGCGCTGGTCAGGCCGCCCAGGATGGCGATGGCGAGCAGCAACGCGAAGGTAAGCCGCCACGGTTTCCCCATGACGCACTTGCGGCTGACGAACCAAAGCGAGATATACTTCGCCAGGCCGTAGCGTTCGAGGGTGGCGCTGAACACGAAGATGAACATCATCATGATGACTGTGGGATCGCCGAAGCCCTTGTTGAGCAGCGCCGTTGCGGGCAGGACGTCGAGCAGCATGAGCGCGAGCAGGCCCACCATGCTGGGCCAGATGATGTCGATAAACACCCACGCGTAGATGACGCCGAGGAACACGCCGATGGTATTCATCCCGAAGGGGGTCAGCGGCGCGATGGGATCGAGCTTGCCGAAAAGGAACGTGATGCAGAGAAAAACTATTATTTGGAAGAAATAGTTGACGTTTCCTGAGTTCTGGGGACCGGCGGCAGGTGCCATACTGACCTCGTGCAGGTTTCAGGGGAGAGGCCCGCGCACGCGGCCCCCTCCCTCTGTTTTTTTAGTAAGGCTCGGGCGTAGCCCGTCCCCGTTCGGTATCCACGGTGATCGCGTGCTTCGGGCAATAGATGATGCAGAGGAAGCACGACTGGCAGTCTTCACGGTATACGATTTCAGGCGTGGTCTTGCCCTCGCGCAGCACGTCGAGGGGGCATATCTTCACGCATTTGCCGCAATTGACACAACTTTCAGCGTCTATGGAAAAGATGGGCATGGAGAACTCCGGTTCTTGCTGAGAATGAAATGGATAGCCGGGCCTAGCGGGGGAGGACGTCCAGCCCATAGCGTTCGAACTTTTCAAGCGGGATGGGTTCGGCTTCGACCACGATCTTGCCATCCTTAAAGCTCGACTTGAGCCAGACATTCCAGTGTTCGCCGTCGGTTTCCGTGTAGTCTTCACGGTAATGGGACCCACGGCTTTCCTTTCTCTGGAGGGCGCTGGTGAAGGTCAGGCGCGCCGTCGCCAGCATACCGTGCAGCTCGTGGTAGAGCATGAGCTCGTGCATGTCGCGCACGGCTACGTTGGCTTCGATATCGCGTTCCACCTCGTCCAGACCGGCCAGAGCCTCTCTAAGGCTCACCTCCGAGCGGATGATGTTGTACTTCGCTGGGATAGTCAGCGATTGGATACGGTAGATGGCATCGCCTACGCTCATATGCCCCTTGTGGCCGAACTTGGCGAAGGTTTTTTCCTTGAGGGCGGCGATCTGCGCCTCATCCACGGGGAGTTGCGCTTGGCCTTCACAGGCTTCCGCCGCGCCTTCACCGGCCTTCCAGCCCGTCACCAAAGCCCAACCCAGGTTGATGCCCCCGGGCCCGGCAATTGCGCCCATGACAAGGCCCTGATTGGCCATGTCCCCCGCTGCGAACAGGCCGGGGATGGTGGTGTCGCAGCTGAAGGACTTCAGCGTGAGGCCCGCGCCGCAACTGGTGGAACCCATGAACCCCGGGATCCACTCCACAGGTTCCGAGAAGGGGTCGACGCCCTTGCTGGCGCAGGCTTCAAAAAACATGGGGAGCATCCGCCTGCTCAGATCCTTGTCTTCTTCACTCATCCCCCTGAGGTCAAAAGAGATGGGCCCGCGTCCGGCCCTCACTTCCTGCGTCATGGCGCGGACGAGGATGTGCAGCATGGCGCCTTCGCCCTGCACGGGGTCGTACTTGTGCATAAAGGTTTCGCCAAGGGCGTTGGTGAAACGGCCGCCCAGGCACTGGAAACGGCTCATGCCGCAGATGTCGAAGTCCTTGGCGGTGGCGTTGTAGGTGTTGGCGAATTCCATGTTGGTGAATTCCGCGCCCACGCGCAGGGCCATGTCGTTCCCTTCGCCGGACACCATGTCCTGCCCGTGGTACTGTCCCTTGAAGCTGCACGCGCCCGTGGAAAGGACCGTATTCTTCGCTTCGAACACATAGAACTGGCCCGTGCGGACATTGAAGCCCGTAGCCCCGGCCACATGGCCGTCCGAGGTCAGGAGTTCCGTGATCATCACGCGGTCGACGATGACCACGCCGAGCTTTTCGAGGATGCCGCGGAGCTTCTTCTGCATTTTGTAGCCGGGGAAGACCACGGCTTCGCGGTGGCCGCGTCCCGGCTTGCGCTTGAAGCGTCCCTGTGCGTCTTTTTCGAACTCCATGCCCCATGAGTCGAGCATCAGGATCAGCTCGTGTACGTTCTTGCCGTACCATTCCAGCCATTCGGGATCGAACATGCTGTCTCCGGCCTTATTCCACCGTTCCAGCCATTCGTGCATGTCGTCCTGCTCAGGGTCGTAGTAGAGGATATCGCCGGCGGCGAAAGTACTCTCGCCGCTGCTGCCGACCCACGCCTTATCGGCAAGGATGACGGTACATCCCTTCTTGATCGCTGCCACGGCGCCCATGCACCCGGCCAGGCCTCCTCCGAGAATCAGGACGTCCGCGCTCAGTCTTTCCGTTTTGGGAATCATAAAGCCTCCTCAAGAGTTTGTGCGAAAAAGGACTTTATGTTCCCTGTAGCAAGTAGCGTGCTAACTTTATAACATGGCAATATTCCATAAAAAGAGGAATGGCAAAGAATCCACGGGCATTATTTCTGTTGCATGAAGAGACGAAATGTTTCACCATTGATGAAACATTTTGGAACGGATGCCCGCTTTGCCGCCCGGAGGGATCATGAAAGACATTCTCGTGCTTGTCACGCTCCAGCCTCTACTGCGCGCTATTCAAAAGTATATTTTGGAAGAGGACAGAGCCCGCGTCGATATCCAGTATTGCAAGAACCTGAACGGCATCATAGACTTTATTGACAAAAAACTCCCAAGCTCCGTCGAAGTCATTATCAGCACGCCCGGCCCGTCTTTCTTCATCGCGCAGCTCATCAAGAAAAAAATACCTATTCTTCCGCTGGAATATAACAATATAGACATCATCAAATCGCTGCATATGGCCCTCTCCGTGTGCCCCGGCGGCGTTGCCTACGGGCACTATCTCCAAGAAACCCAGTGGCTCGACGATATCCGGAAAATGGTAGGGCAGGATTTCGGCAATTTCCTCTTCGGCAACGACGACGCCACCAACGCGGATATTCTCAGAAAACTGCAGGGCAGGGGGGTGCGCGCCATCGTGGGCGGCGGCTACATCTGCAACATAGCGCAGGAAATGGGGTTTCTCGTCTTCCCGGTCGAGGTCAACAGGTTCACCGTGAAGGAGACCATCCACAAAGCCCTCTCCATCGCCGATACCCAGAAATATGCGCGGTATTCGCAGAAAAACATCGATACCATCCTGAGCAATCAGGCGGAGGCCGTCATCACGGTCGATCAGGACAACGAGATAACCTTCTTCAACAAGAGCGCCGAAAAGCTTTTTGCCGTGTCGGGAGCGGACGTTATCGGCAGAAAATCGTGGAATATATTCCCCCAGAATACGTTCGAGGCCGTGCTGAAAGGAGGGGAACCCCAGGAAACCCATCCCCATACGGTGCATGGCGTCGACATCGTGGGGAACTACAGGCCCGTTTTCGACAACGGCAGCGTTATCGGGGCCGTCGGCACGTTCAGCACGATGACGGACATCCAGAAAAAGGATGAGTTCATCCGGAAATACTACGCGCCCAAAACGGCTCAGGCCAAACATTCCTTTGATGATTTCTACGGCGGGGGGCTCCTGTTTCAAGAATTGCTGGAACGCGCCCGTTGTTTTGCCCGGACCGATGAGACGATTCTGATCACGGGCGAAAGCGGTACAGGCAAGGAAGTGATGGCCGGGAGCATACACAATGCGAGCCGGAGAGGTTCCAAACCTTTCCTGTCCATCAACAGCGCCGCCATTCCCGCAACGCTCATGGAAAGCGAGCTGTTCGGCTACGAGCCCGGCGCATTCACCGGCGGCAAGAAAAACGGCTCGCCCGGCATGTTTGAATTTGCCCACGGCGGGACGCTCTTTCTCGACGAGATAGGGGAAATGCCCCTTGAGCTGCAATCCAAGCTGCTGCGCGTCATTCAGGAAAAGGAGGTCCGGCGCATCGGCGCTTCGCGGGTCATCCCCGTTGATGTGCGCATCATAGCCGCAACCAACAAGGATCTGAACGGCGAAGTGGCCGCCAACCGCTTCCGGGCGGATCTGTACTACAGGCTGAATATCCTGCACCTGCACCTGCCGCCGCTGCGGGCGTACACGGAAAGCGCCGGAGAGATAGCGGAAAAAATCCTGCGGAAGCTGGCCCCCGGCTCGGAGCCAGACCGCGCCGCGCCGCTTCGTGCCCTGTTGGCAAAGACGGGGCAGTACCGCTGGCCCGGGAACCTGCGCGAACTGGAAAACATCGTCCGGCGTTATCTCGCGCTCAGCCCCTATCTTTCCAGAAGCATCAAACTCAGCGATATCTTTGAGCCCTCCGAGTTGGCGGAAGGGCCGCGCGAGTCTGGAGGATGGGAAAACAGCGGCGAATTGCAAAAAATCCTCTCCACGTATTACCGCATGGGGTGCAGCAAGACGCTGACGGCGCAGGAACTGGGCATTTCCCGTTCCACGCTCTGGAGAAAGCTGAGGCAGATACGGAACCCGGACAGCTGATCAGGCTGGGTGCCCGTACCGCGACCACAGCCATTGGGTTGGCCCGGGCGCGGGGGGCCGCCCGCCTCGAAAGCAGGGTATGCGATATGATATGCCCGGCATCGTATGGCTCGCATCGGAGAAGCGGGAATGCGGGCAAAAGTCCTCGGCTGAAAAGGAAAGGGGTGGGGGAGCGAACGAAAAGGCACGCCGGATGAAGCCGGGATGTCTAAGGCGGACCCGCCAGCTTGAAAGGGAAAAGGCGGGGGCCCTGTAGATGCTTGACGGTATGGCAGGTAGGCGTGTAGGAAAAGAGATTATTTTTATTTAAACGGATGTTGGATGCTGGATACCGTAATCATTGGATAAGTAAGTTCCGCTGGCCGTAAGGCCGGTGGAGCGCGACTCTGGCTGGCCGCCCTTGTGCGGCGTCTTGTCGATTATCCATTGTAAGGGGTATTCCCGTGAACATTTCCCGTTTTGAGCAAAGAACCCTCCATGCCCTCGCCAAGGGTGGCAGAATCATAATAATCCGCGACGATTCCGGCAAAGTGGCCGATGTAGAATGCTATACCCGCGAGGGCTGGCTGCTCTGCGATTGTACTATGGAGATATTCAAGAAATTGAAAAGCAAGAAGCTTATCTGTTCGAAAAACAGTCTTCCCTACCGTATTACCTCGGAAGGCCTGCTTGCCGTGCGCTCCCAGAGTGATAACCGCTGATTGCCGGACATGATGGTGTTGGCTCGTCCCCTGCGCCGGAACCACGGCAAAAGATGCGATTGGGCTGATTGCCCGTAACCGTGAAACTCGTCAGAATCCCCCGCTCTCCTTGCCGAGGAGCGGGGGATTCTTTTTATGCCCGGGATCTGCGTTGGATTCCGGCTTTTCCTCCGATTCCGGTGTGCGGATTCTTTACCTATAAAGGCCATACAGGCCTCCACGCGAGAAGGGCAGCCCGAACGTGGCGCGGCCGGCGTTCAAACAGGCATTCAAACACCGTAGCAAGGGAGGCCGCGTAAAGTCGCCGCCATTCGTTGGCGATCAGTTTTTTCTCTGCGGTTTCCGCCAATTCTGAAAGAGGTTTTCTTTATCAAAAGAAGCCTTTTTCATACACAATATATGGGTACATTCGGCCAGATCTTTGCGTGCCGCCAAAGGTTGGAGCGATTCCTTTGCCACACGGCATTCCGTGATGACGTCATTCAGGGCGGAGCGGAGTTTGCGGGCATTGTGAGGGACAATGACCTGCGTTTCCGCGAGAATCCGCTGCACGTTGCCGAGGGCGGCCCCGGCGCGGACTACGGAGGTCAATACCTCGGTCCTGTTTTGGGCGGGAGGGACGGCGTTTTCCTCCGCTTCGACTTGCGCTTCCAGCCAGCGCAAAAGGATATTGTTGCCCAGTGTTGAACAGAGGCGCGGTATCATTTCCAGGCTGGGGAGATAGTTGTCCCCAGCGTTGAGATAGCGTTTGATTACGGAAGGAGAAACGGTAAGCCGTTCAGCGATTTCTTCGATAGTAAGGGCGCTTTCATCCTTTGCGAGTTGGAATGCTTCCGTTCCGGTCATATTCTTCAGATCCGCCATGTGGTCTTTTCCTTAAAATGGATACAGTGATTCTTATTCTTAAACCTTATATTTCTTTCCAAATAACGATATATTCACAGGGAGGCAAATGATGAGCTTAAGCAAGGAAGAACTCGTATTGGCAGCATGTCTTTTGGAAACCACGGATGCGTCGCTTTCGGCTGAGGACGCTATGAGTGATGTGAAGCAGATTATGATGAACCTCCCTGAATCGCTTGATCCGGCGTATCGAGGCCTTCTCGCAAAGGCCGCGTGTATTCTGCTTTCGTCAAACAGGTTTTCGCCGGGAGCGGCAATAGCTGAAGCCCGGAAAGTCATGACGCTTGCCGGGTTTTGATACATTCTTATCCATGCCTTTCTTCCGTATCAGGGAGGGGGGAGCCTTGAAGCCTCCATCAGCCCGGATCCTACAGTCATAAGGGAAAGGGCTGATGCCAGTGGAAAAAGGCATCTTGGCATAAGAGGCGCTCAAGAGCATTGGATGCTGAGGGCATAAGAGAAGGCCGAGGATCGGCAACGTCCCCGGCCTTCTTTATTGTTTTGGCTCAAGTGGAGCGGAAGGAAGGGTGCCGCTCCAAGCAACCTATCGTCGTAACGGAGGGTAGGTCGCTTCCTTTTCATGGGGACGCCTAAAAGCGGAATCCGTATGAAACGCCATAGGTATTGAAGCCGGAGTTGTGGTTGTTGAGGCCGGCGTTGGAAAAATGAGCCACGTCAACCTGAACATCATGGCGATAGGATTCTCCAAAGCGGATACCGGCACTTCCTTTGGTGCGGAACTGGAAGTTGCAGCCAAGGGAGTGCGAGGCGATTTTATTGTCGGAAAGCATGAATCCGCCGAAACTCCCCGACACATAAGGCCGCCAAGAGCCTTCCCGCCAGAAATCCACAACGGCTCCGCCCGCAATGCCGCCTCCCCAGATAGCATCGTGATCCCGTTTCCAATAGACGCCGGCGCATTCGATTAAGGGGCGTATTTCCAACATGTCGTTTCCATAAAACGGATTCAATGTATACCGCAGGCTGAGATCGCCGGTTATCGTATCCGCGTCACCTCCGTTCATGCCTAACGAAACAGACCATTCTCCGGCAAAGCAAGGGATACAAAACAAACAGAGTACAGCCGCCGTGAGCAGAAGCTGGCGTAAGGAAACAAGCACATCATACTGCCTATTTTGGAAAAAACGCTTCATGGCTTCCAATACCTCATGCTGCAACGGATTATGGGGTAAAACGATATCGTAATCGGGAACTTTTTTCAATTGCCTTTGGACATTCTTGAGCAATGTGCGGCTTATCCATTGCTTTTTCCTTTTGATACACAGGGAAAGAGGCTTCCCCTCCGTCTGAGGCCGTGTTTTCCGGAAAACGGATGCGCTCTCGCGGGAGGACACCTTTGTGTTAAAGGAAACGGCGGTAAAGGAAGCCGATGACCGGCGCAGCGCACCGCACCGCTTGTGCAGGTGAACCTGATGGCTTGCCGGTGGAGTCCGCCGCCGGTTTCGCTTGCGGTTTTGGCCACGGCAAGGGAACAGCCTCCACTTTGAAGTTGTACCGTGTACGAAGTGGCCACATGGCACATGAGGCTGGGCAGACAATCCGGCGCGCTTGGTTGCCCTCCTTCCCTCTTTTTGCTATCCAAAAGTTATTTTATTGACGATTTCAGCGTTGCTATTCGCATATCATTTAAATAACAATAGCCAGCAAGCCGTTTTTCCTTTCTTGTATAGGCAAGCCGTTTTTTTAGTAAAGCTGTTTGCGTGACAAGCAAGCGTATCCTCAAAACTGCCAAGTCCTTCCGGTATTCTTTATGAGAAAGTTGTTTTTTGGGTTTATCCTCTCGCAATGCTTTCTTTTATCCGGTTTTTATTTCCAAAGGGGCAATCAGAATGTGGAATACGATAACCCCTCCCTGTACCCGCAAGTTCTGCTGACGTTTTTGGGGGTTCAATATCCGTCCGAAAATAAGGCAGTCACAGAGCATATTTTAAATAACTACTCAAAATCACATCCTAATATCCTCGTCAGTTACGAATGGGTCCCGTTACGCACGTACCCTTGTATCCTCAAGAAGCGTATCTGTTCGAACAGCCTTGACGACGTGTTCATGCTTTCGCTGGACTCCCGGTATCAAGTACCGGAGGGGGTGCTTGCCGATCTCTCCAGCCTGCCGACCTTGGCAGCGTATCGTCAGCAAGTCCTCGCGCAAATGCGGAAGGGTGACACCATCCCGTATGTGACGACCAGCCTTGGAGCGTTCGGCCTGTTCTGCAATTTGAACATGCTTGAGCGGAACCGGCTGAAGGTCCCACAGACTCTGGAAGAGTTCCTTGCCGCCTGTGCCGCCTTCCACCGCATCGGGATCACCCCCCTTGCCGTGACCCGGGAATGTTTGCGTGCTTTGCTCATTGCCAGGGCCTATGAGCCCGCCGTCTTTGGGGACGCCAACGCCTTCTTTCATTCGCTCAACACGGATGAGGCCTTTTTGAGGCGAACACTGCTGAGAGGGTTCCTTTTTCTGGCTCTGCTGCGCGACAAAGAGTATTTTGATGTCGACGACCTCGTCCTGATACGGGAAAACATGCCCGGCATGTTCTTTTCGGCGGGTGAGCAACCGTTCATGATCGGTGGCAGCTGGTTTTCCCCGGTGCTTGGCAAGGCGCAATCCGCGTTTCGCTTTTCCGTTTTTCCTCTTCCGGTGACCAGCCAAGGGGCTGTCACCGTGCTCGGCCTTGATACGCCGCTTTCGGTCAGTTCGCGGGGTGAGCATGTACCGCAGGCCGTCCAGTTGGTGGAAGGGCTGACGAGCCCGGAGAACATCCTGATTTTTAATGATGGGCAGGGCGGCTTCAGTCCGCTGAAGAACGCGCCCCTTCCCGCTGACAAAGCGGTACATCCGCTTTGGAAGAGCATGGATGCGGGGAGGGGGATCTTCCATTCGGATATCAGGCTGCGCTATAATCTTTGGCACAGGCTTGATTCCGGTATCGAATTGATCCTTTCCGGTGCGTCCGCCGAGGAAGCGACGGAAAGCGTCATTCAAGCCTTGCACGACGCCCAACAGGGAAAAGAGGGAAAACAGGGAAAACAGTCATGATGACGTCACGAAGGCAAAACCTGTTTATCGGCTCCGTCGGTGCCTTGCTTTTCGGGGTGTTGTGTTGGATTTCGTTTGATTTCATGCATTCGGTTCAGCAGTCCCTGTGGGATAATTCGGTCAAGAACATTATGGAAAGCACCGCGCGCGGCGCGAATGTGCTCCAGCGCGGGTATGTCAAAGATCTTGAAATGCTGCGTATGCTGGCGAGCGAACTTGAGCAGGGAAAATCCTCCGATTCTGGGCGTATCCGCAGTAAGTTGAAGACGTTCCTTTCCGATACGGGCAACCTTTCCGCCCTGATTTTCGAGGATGGGACCGGCTATGTGGACAGCGGGCTTGCCGTTACGCTCACGCCTCAGGAAATGGAGACCTTCAAAGGATTGCACGAGAGCAGCGGCCTGCTGTTCCCACACCGCAACCGAGGGACCGGGCGGAGGACATTCACCATCTATACGGTGGTGGATTTCCCCGACGGGCGCAAGGCGTACTTGTTCAAGGGCTATAATGTTGAGACTCTGTACGCCACCTATGCCATGTCCTTCTATAACAATACGGGGTTTTCCTATGTGGTGGCCCCGGACGGCAATATTGCCATGCGCTCTGTCCATCCCGCCAGCAACAAGACCTTTTCCAACCTGTTCGATCTCATCAGCCAGAGCGAGAACAACCCGGATGTGGTGGAGTCGTTCCGCAATTCCTTGAAAAACGGCAAAATAGGCATAGCCGTGTTCAGCAACCGGCATGAGGAATTTGTTTTTTGCTATGTCCCCATGCCCGAGATGGACGGATGGTATATCGTTTCCATTGTCCCCAATGTGGAGATCATGCGGGAAGCGAACTCCATCATTCAGAAAACATTGTTTATCTGTTTCCTGATTTTTGTGGGTTTTCTGATCTGCTTCCTCATTTACCTGTACATCACGCGGGGCTATCAGAAAGAGATCTACGCGCTTGCGTATACGGACAAGCTCACGGGAGTACGGAATTTTACGAAGTTCAGGCAGGATGGCGAAGGGATGCTTCAAGCCCCGGACGGGCTCCCGTGCGCACTCCTATCCATCAACATGCTCAACTTCAAGATATACAACGACGTGATGGGGTATTCGGAAGGGGACGCGCTGCTGAAAGCCTTTGCGCGCATATTGGAGCGCGAAGCGCCCCGCCCGGTGCTTGTCGCGCGCATGTTGGCCGATGCGTTTCTGGTGCTGTTCCCCTACAAGGGGAAAGAGGAGCTGGTGACGTATTGCGAGGCATATTCCCGTGCGCTCAATGGTTTCATCGTGTCACGGGAGCAAAATTACCAGTTGGAGTTGCGTTCCGGCATCTGCTGCGTGGAAGACAGCGACGCCTCGGACATCAATTCGCTGTTGGATCGCGCCAACATGGCCTTGAAGACGATCAAGGTGAAGGGCGCGGCCCAGTGGAAATTTTACGACCACACCATGCGTGATAAATTGCTGCGGGAAAAGGATCTGGAAATACGCATGGAAAAGGCTCTTGCCGATGGGGAATTCCTCGTCTATATCCAGCCGAAATATTGGGTCGGGACCCGGGCCCTCGCGGGCGGGGAGGCGCTGGTGCGCTGGAAGAGCCCGGATCAGGGATTCCTTTCGCCAGGTGAATTCATTCCGCTTTTTGAAAAGAACCGTTTTATCGTCAAGCTCGATCAGTTCATGTTCACATCCGTATGCGGCCTGTTGCGCCAATGGCTCGACGCCGGGATCGAGCCCCGCCCCCTGTCGGTCAACGTGTCGCGGATGCAGTTCCACACGCCCGATTTCGTCGAACGGTACATCAGGATAAAGTCCCAGTACGCCATCCCCGACGGCCTGTTGGAATTGGAGTTCACCGAGAGCATCTTTTTCGACAATGTGGCGCTGTTGAGTTCCGCCGTGCATGAATTGCGCCGGGCGGGGATAAAGTGCTCCATAGACGATTTTGGGGCGGGGTATTCCTCGCTCAATGTGCTCAAGGCGTTGCCCGTGAGCGTGCTCAAGCTCGACGGCATGTTCTTCCGTACGGCGAAAGACGATGAGCAGGCCAAGAGCGTCATCCGGAACATCATGCGCATGGCCGGGGAACTCAAGATGGCCACGGTTGCCGAGGGCGTCGAGACGCATGAGCAGGTGGCATTTCTGGAGACGACGGGATGCGACATCATCCAAGGTTACGTGTTCGCCCGCCCGATGCCCGCAGCGGAATTTACCGAGCTTCTTGCCGGGGAGGGTGGGCACGCGGAGCGTTGATCGGAAAAAGGCGGTTTGTCCGGAAACCGGGTTGGCCCTTGGCCGTCTTTGCCCCACCCGCGTCAGTGGGGTTGACCCCGGCCCCAACGTGGGGGAGGGGCTTCCCGTTTGGCGGCTTTTCCCCATATCCTGACATCTGTTCCCGATTCCCTGGTGCCCGAGGCATCCGGGGATCGGGCATTTTGCGTCCCGCCTCTTTTTCCTCTTATTCCGAAAGGTGCGGTAGACAGCTACTCTAACAGCGTTATAGTTAGGCTGCTCCCTTCAGGCTCGCCTCGCCGTTGATCCGGCCCGGTCGTCAACATAGCTTCCCGAACAGTATGCTATTCGCTGAAAGGCGAAGGGATTCCAACCGATAAGGGGCTCGACATGCGTTTTTTTGCGGACCGGACCACCACGCTGTTGCAGATTTTCCATGTGATCGTGGACGGATTGTATGACAGCGTGCCCATTTTGCTGTCGTTCATGATCGTCGCTTTTGGCGCGCAGGAAAAGGACGCGGGGGTCATCCTGTCGGTTGCGGCCCTGCTGGGTACGCTGGCGGGCCTGGGCACGAAGGGCTGTTCGCAGCGGTTCGGTTTTTTGCGTACGCTGTGCCTGATCACCGGCGCGTACGGCGTGGGGTATGCGGCGAACACGTTCTCCCAGAATATCTGGTTCTCGGGCTTTTTCTTCGTCATTGCCATGATGGGGTATGGCGTGTTCCACAACGCGGCGTTTTCATATCTTACGGTGCGCACCGAGCGTTCCATGCTCGGCAAAGTGTTGGGGGACTTCACGGCCATAGGCGACATCGGCCGGATTCCGATCACCGCTTTCGCCGGGTTCCTCGCGGCTTGGAGCTTTGCCGGAATCCCCGGCTGGCGGATCGTCTGTGCCCTGTTCGGGGCTGTTGCCTGTTGCATTACGTTGTACTTGTTGTGGACATGGCTGCGGAACGGAGACGCTGGCGGTTCGCCCTGCGAGGAGCGCAAGAAGCCGCAATCCCTGCTGCCGCCCCTTTCGCTTCTGCGGGATCGCCATACGGCGTCCACGGTCGTCGCCAATATTCTGGACGGCTTCAGCGGCGATCAGATTTTCGCTTTCCTGCCTTTCCTGCTGTTCGCCAAGGGGATGGATCCCAAGGTCATCGGCAGTTTCGCCTTGGCCTTCACCGTGGGCTGCTTCGCGGGGAAAATGGCCTGCGGGCGGCTGGTGGGCATTTTCGGTTCCCGCAAGGTTTTCATCACATCCAAACTGCTTATGTCCGCCCTGTTGGCGGTGCTTGTGACGGCGCAGGGCTTGCCCGTGATCATCGTCACCTCCATCCTGCTCGGCATCGTCACCAAAGGGACCGTCCCCGTCTTGCAGACACTGCTTGTGGAGCCGGTGACGGATCCGCAAGCCTACGATGATCTGTTCGCCGTCAATACGTTCGCTCGCGGCTCCACCAATATCCTGACGCCGTTGCTGTTCGGGTTCATCGCTTCGGCGTTCTCTGCGGAATACATCTATGTGCTGATGGCGATAGTCTCCGTGTTTGCGGTGGCCCCCGTCCTGTTTGGGCGGCCCATGCGCGCTTAGCGATTCCCTTCGTGGGGGTGGAGAACCTTTCCGGAGAAGATAGCCCTGTTTTTTGCCGTTACCGTGCGCGATGTTTCTTGAAGAGGCAGCGTGAGCGACGTACGATGAGGCCGGTCCTAAGAGGCCGTCTTCACCGTGGCGGCACTTCTTTTTCCGTTTCGTCCACAACGGCGTCCAGCCGTTCGCCGGGGCGGACGCCGAACGCCCTCGCAAGCGTAATCAGCATATCCACATTGGGGACGCTGCGTCCGCCCTCCAGTGCGGAAATGGAACCCTTGCTGACTTCGGCGTAGTCAGCAAGCTGCTGTTGGGGCAACCCCGCGGCATCCCTGTAGCGCCTGAGAATCATGGGCATGACGTATTTTGTGATTTTAGTCCGTTCATTTTTCATTCTCCCTTTGTAGCGTTTTTTTACTCTTTGAGTAGTTATAAGTACTCGGTTGAGTGTTTATAGCTACTCGCGAGGTGCGGTGTGGAAACAGGTTGGGAACCGGAAGGGTTTCATCAACCCGGCAAAAAAATTGGTATTATGGCAATAGATGTACTCACGCACATGAGGGAGGCCATAGGGGGAGCAAGGATGAAAGAACTGGGGGCATGGTTGGGAGTGAACCAGTCAGTTCTCTCTGATAGAATATGACGGAACACCATGCCTATCCGTCGTCTACGGCTGTTTAAGGCGGGAACCGTCACAATCCATTTGGGATCCTGACCGGGAAGGGGAAAAAGTACTGGTAAGCTGGCGGGTAGTCTGCGGCAGCGTAAAAGTCCTCTGGGGCAGGAGGCCGCATACGCCAAGAGGCACGATCGTGTCAGGCCCAGGCTTTGGCCTTTTGAGCTGCCGCTGGTCACATTGAGTTCTTCCTGGCGTGGCTTTCCGTTCGTTTCAAAATGGCCTGAGGACAGGGCCGAAGGCTTGGGAGTGGGACTTATTCATTTGAAACCCATAGCCCACAGCGTTTGGCTTGTTTTCACCTGTCAGTGAAATGGTCCATAGGTGAAAAACGGAATACCCCATTTTTCTCCTGTCAGGAGATGGCCTTGCATCCAATGGCGCAAGCAGGCAAGGGCTATGGATGCTCCATCCGGCGGAAAGCTCGTTGAGTTCTCCGTCAGCATACTGTACGACGGTAAGAACGCCTGTAGAGGCGAACAAGACGCGTCAAACCGGAAAAGGAGCGTTAAAGACCATGTTGAAGCCAAACGGAGCAGCAGAACTCACTGTATTTACGGAAAAATCTTATAAGGAAACGATAACGCCCATTGTGCCCGGCATTTGGCATGTCCTCGGCGTAGGCCACAGCAACGCAGTCATCATCGAAGGCCGCACCAGCGTCATCCTGGTCGATACGCTCGATACGCTGGAGCGGGGGCAAAAGCTGCTGGAGATTATCAGGAGCAGGACTGAAAAGCCGGTTAAGACCATCCTGTATACGCACGGCCACCCGGATCACCGGGGCGGAGCCGGGGCATTTTCCGGTACGGACCCGGAAATCATCGCCTTCGCGCCAGCAACCCCTGTGTTGAAGAAAACGGAAATGTTGCAGGATATCCAGAACCTGCGCGGCATCCGGCAATTCGGGTATGCATTGAGCGATGAAGAAAACATCTCCCAAGGCATCGGGATACGCGAAGGGCTCGCCTACGGGGAGTCCCGAGCTTTCCGGCAGCCGACGACCGTCTACGATGAGGACAAGGTCGTCCGCGAAATCGATGGCGTCCGGCTGGAACTGGTCCGGCTCCCCGGCGAAACGGACGACCAGATCATGATTTGGCTCCCGGAGCGGCAAGTGTTGTGCTGCGGGGACAACTATTACGGCTGTTGGCCAAACCTGTACGCCATACGCGGCAGTCAATACCGCGACATAGCGGGCTGGTTGGACAGCCTCGACGAGATTTTGTCCTATTCGGCGACCTACCTGCTGCCCGGACATACGCGGCCGCTGTGTGGCAAGGAGGAGGTCCGGAGCGTGCTGACGGGTTTCCGCGATGCTATCCGGTATGTTCTTGAGAAAACGCTTGCGGGCATGAATGAAGGAAAGGATATAGATACCCTGGCTTCCGAAATCGTACTCCCGCAGGAGTATGCCTCGCTGCCGTATCTGGGGGAGTATTACGGATGTGTGGAATGGACGGTCCGGGCCATCTTTACCGCGTATCTGGGGTGGTTCGACGGTAACCCCACTAATCTGCACCCGTTGCCGCCGAAGGAGCGTGCGGAAAAGGCCGTTGCGCTGGCGGGCGGGGCGGACGCCGTGTTGCGGGCGGCGGAAGAGGCCGTGCGGAAAGGGGAATGCCAGTGGTGTTTGGAGCTGTGCGATCTGCTGTTGACCATAGGCGTGAACGCCGAGGCCGCTCGGCGGCAAAAAGCCGTTGCCCTGACCAAGCTGGCCGCCTATGAAACCAGCGCCAATGGAAGGCACTATTATTTGGTCTGTGCCCACGAATTGGAAAATCGTCATTAGGAAAATAACGGAATCGTTGAAAAGCGGATCACCGAGTGTCGTAATCCGCTGAAGGAGGCCCTCATCCGTAAGGAAGGGGGCCTTTCGCATTGAATGGAGGCTACCGGAGTGTTGCGCTGAGCCCGGAACCGTCATTCCCTTGCGGGGGCGGTTCGGTGGCATACTGTTGCGGCGCGGTTACTTCAGGATGGCGCCTTCGAAATTTTTGAGGTGGCAGTATTCCGTTCTTTCCTCTCCTTCATTGCTGTGAGCTGGTTGTCCCATACTTTCGCTACTCGGATCCGGTAAGGATACACCTTTTTCTATTGTATGTAATATGTTGTGACAAAAGATTTTTTTGTGAATAGTGTTCTGCCGTGAAGAGTATTTGACTATTTATCATTTTATATATATCAAAAAATCGATATAAGATATCTCATCTTATGTATGACGGCGTTAGGAAAGCGCCCCACCGATGGGGGACGTCGGCAGCGACGATTGAAAGGAGAACGGACATGCATGAACAGCTTATTAAAGAGATTCAGAAGATGGTAAGAGATGGGGAGGTCCCCGCCAAGAGTGTCGCTGAAGCAGTCGGCAAGCCCTATTCGACGCTGATGCGGGAGATCAACCCTTATGACAAGGGCGCGAAGCTCGGCGTGGAGACGTTCATGGCGATCATCGAAACCACGGGTGACCCCACGCCGCTGAAACTGATGGCGTACGAACTTGGCTATAGGCTCATCCCCGACAAGTGATGTTGGGCTCCGCTGTAGGGGATTTCCCCCGTATCGAGAGGGGCAATCCATTACGGTGGGAAGGCCCCTTCCGGAGCTCATCCCCCGATTCCGAAGGGGAGAGGAAGCCCTGCGGACGATGGGGGCGAACCGTTGTGAAGCTGTACCGCTTGGAGGTGTGGAACCCTGCCGTTGGTAGAAGGACATAAAAAAGAGGAGAAGCAATTCCTTCTCCTCTTTTTTATGCGAAGATATATGGGATTTCCATTCCACGGCAAGATTTCCGTAGGCGAATGCGTTGTTACGTTGAAGAGTTCACTTCCGGTATTCAGCAAGAAAGTTACGCCTTTGTCTGTATTGAACTCGCGCCCGCAGCACATATTCCGTCCCGCCTCAGCTGATTACCGGGAATACATGAGAAGATTCCTGTCTCATGTATTCCCTTTTTATCTTTTGAAATTATTCGTGGTGAGGAGGTCTGTCTTGGGAGAGGGGCTCCTGTGAAACCTTAGAACAGGGCCACGCCCAGTGCAACGACAATGGCCGAGATAGTGGCCCATGTTGCGAGGATGACGATGGGCACGGTCCTCCAGATGGCTTTCGTATTCGACCATTCATTGCCGTGCAGCAGCGAGGCGCTCGCGCTGGCGGCCGGAGTGAGGAACGCGATGTGGACGCCCATGACCACCATGATGATGGCAAGCTCGGGAAGGAACGTTCATGCCTGTACAGTAGCTGTAGACGACGGGCATCAGGGCGATTCCCGTTGCGCCGTTGTTCATGAACTGCGTGAGGACGGTAGCGAAAAAGCCCATGCACAGCGCGAATACCAGCGAAGATTCGTTTCCGAAGAAGGGTGTCATCAATGCCATGAGGAACTTGGTGATCCCGCTTTCGTCGTTGGCCATGGCATGGGAAAGGGGCATCACCACGGCGAGGATGAGGATGATCCCCCACGTCACGCCGGAATCCACCATCGTCTTGAACCGGAGCAGCGGCTTGCCGTCGACCTTGAGGAGACACATCACGGTTACGAGGAGCATACAGATGCCCGTGTTCCCGATGGTCTTGAAGAAGCGGGCGATGCCGGACGTGGCGGGCAGGATGTTGGGCAAAAGCAGCAGGACGACCAGCGCGAACAGGAACCCCAGCACGATTTTTTGGACTTTATTCAGCCGCAGCGCGCCTTCCGTGTCCAGCCCTCCCGTATCCAGCGAGATCAGTTTCTTCATGTCGGGCTTGAACACGTACTTGGCCATGACGATGAACAGCAGGGAGCACAGCGCGCAGCATGTTATCGCAATGATCATGTACTTCGCGTAATCGATGGTCATGCCGGACATGTTTTCATACGCGCCGAGTACGGTAAACGGAACCTGCTTGAACGGGATGATCGACATGCCGATTTGCGCGGCGTACACGATGCCGAAAACCATCATCGTCGGATAGCCTTCGCCCTTTTGGTAGCCGCACTTGTCACAGATGCCGTACAGGATGCTCCAGCCGATAACGACCGCCGGGGATGCGCTGGTCAGTGCTCCCAGCAGCATGATGGACAGGAAAAACGTATAGGTGAACAGCCAAGGCTTCCCCGCGACGCATTTGCGGGTGATGAACCACAGCGAGATGAATTTGGACAAGCCGTAATAGTTGATGGTCGCGCAGAAGACGAAAATGAAGAACATCATCATAACGAGCGGATCGCCGAAACTTGTCTGGAACAGCTCGTTGGGCTTCATGCCGCCGATGAGCATGAGCGCCAGCAGGCCCGCCATGCTCGGCCAGATGATGTCTATGAAAATCCAGCCGTACAGCACGCCGAGAAAGATGCCGATCAGATTCATCCCCAGCGGGGTCAAAGGGGTTATGGGCGTGAGCTGGCCGCAGCCGAACATGATCAGGAGGCTTATCAGGGAGTGGGCGTAGTAGGCGATTTCTTTGTCTTTGCAAGAGGGAGGAAGTGGCATGACCGGTTCTCCTCGCGGGGTGCCTCTGTAACAGGGTTGTTCTTGCCTGTTGGCAAAAAGGGGGGAGGCCGTTTCCCGTCCTCTTGCGAAGACGGGAAACAGAGGGTCTCAAAGCCGGGTGGAAGGGGGGGGCGGAATCAGACGGCCTTGGGAGGCGTCGGCCAGCTGAAGTTGTCCATGTAGTAGCGGTATGGCTTGATGGGGTAGTCGTTCAAGGGAACGGGGACCGTATGGACTTCCCGCTTGCCGTCGACCTGCTTCTGCTCGATCCACTTGAGCCAGTGTTCGTTGTCCCGTTCGGGGTAATCTTCGCGGTAATGTCCGGCGCGGGATTCCTTGCGCATCAGGGCCGCATTGAGGCACAGCTCGGTAAGGAGCACCGTGGACGTGGCCTCGAACAGCTTGGCGAGTTCGTGCGGATCTCGCGCTCCCAGATGCGGCAGCACTTCCGCACGGATTTCCTCCACACGGTCGAGCCCGCGCGAAAGCCCCTTGCCCGTCTTCATCAGCGCGATGTCGGGGGCGCTCATGACCTCGCGCATGTCGGAGATGACATCCTTGGGCGCGATGCCGTCCTTGCCGAGGTATCCGGTGAACGCTTCAAGCCGGGAGGCGGCGTACGCTTCATCAAAGGCCACTGCATCGTGCCCCTGTACGAACTGCGCGGCGGCTTCCCCGGCCGAATAGCCCGTCGTCGCCGTGATGCATGTGGCCCAGCCGCCCATGTAGACGCCCGGATCGGGATTGCGGGCAAGCCCGGCGGCGTACAGCCCCTTTATGGCGGTGGAGCCGTCGAGATCGGCCACAATGCCGCCGTAGGTATGGCGCACCTGCGGCATCCATTCCAGTTCCTGCCCGAAGAAGTCGATGCCGAGTTCGCGCAGCTTCTTGTCGTTGAGGCCCATCCAGCCCGCTCTGGGGCGCATGGTTTCCACATCCTCGGGCTTCATCTGGCTGCAATCGAAACGGATGGGGCCGTTTCCGGCTCTCACTTCGTGCACCATGCCCCGGGTATTGTAATGGGGATCGGCCTTGGCTCCGAATTTTGGGGAGTATTTCTTCATGAAATCCTCTCCCTTGGCGTTCAGGAACCGGGCTCCCTTGGGAAGAAGGCCCGTTTGCCCTTCCCACGCGAAATCGACAGGCACGTTCCACACCTTCCAGAATTCGAAATTCCGCATGGCGCAACCCGCGTTCCAGGCGATGCTGACGCCTTCGCTGGCTGGCGTGTTCTGATGGTAGGAGGGCTTCCAGCCGCCCGTATTGGTGGCGAGCAGGACGGCGCGGGCCTTGATGAAGACGGGCACCCCGCTCTGGCTGTGGAAGCCCACGGCCCCGGTCACGCGTTCGCCGTCGGTGATGACGTCGGTGATGACCGTGCGCCCAAGCCGCCGCACGCCCCGCTTTTCGCATTCCTGCTTGAGCAGGCGGGCTTTTTCGATGCCGCCCATCCCGTAGGGGTGGTAGTAATAATAGCGCATGTAATCAAGGGCTCGCTGGGGGATGAAGCACAGTTCGCCCTTATCGTTGCGGACGAATTTGTGCCCCAGATTCTCAAAATCCATGAACCGGTCATAGGATTGTGTCAGAATCTGCCCGAGAAGCTTCTGGTCGGCGAGGCCGTCGTAATAATACACGAGATCGTCGAGCAGATCGTCCAGCTTCATATCAGGCTGCTTGACGATCATGTCCCCGCCGGAAAGCCCGCCCAGCCCGCCCCAGTCTCGGGGGCCCTTGTCCACGACCAGCACGTCGCCCAGAAAGTCCCTGGCGCGCATGGCAGCCCACATCCCGCTGAAACCGCAGCCGATAACCAGCAGGTCCGTCATATTGATAGCCTTGTTCTTTCATATGCGCCTCGCTTACCGGTTGTCGGCTTCGATTTGATCAAGGGTACGGGCAAAACGTTCCTTGAAGGGATGCACATAGATGGCCCCGGAGGGGCAGTTCAGCTCGCAGTTGAAACAGGTCATACAGTCGTCGGTATAGGTGATGCGGGACTTGCTGCCGCAGGTCATGCAGCGCAGCGCCTCGGCGAAGCAGGCTTCCATATCCAGAGGCCGCAGGGTTTCCGCAAAAGGATCATCGGCCGGGGCGGGGAGGCTGGCGCGCTCCTGTCTCGGTTCGTGGCGGATGCCTTCGCGGGGCCATTGTTCTTCGGGAAGCTCAGGACGCTTGCGTTCGCGTTCGCCCCGGATGTCCGCGCCCTTGAGCATCCGATCGATGGAAAAGGCGCATTCGCGTCCGCCGGCAATGGCGCTGACGACGGAAGAGGGGCCCGTGGCGGCGTCGCCAGCGGCGAAGATTCCCCATGCCGAGGTGGAGAAGGTGACGTCTTCAATCACGATGCGTCCCTGTTCAGTACGCACGTCCTTGGCGAACCCGTCCAGCTCGGATGCTTGGCCGATGGCGAAGATAATATGATCGGCCCGGATGCGCATGGTGGCGTTTTCATCGAACAGGGGCGCGAAACGTCCCTGCTCGTCGACGACCCGGATGCACGTTTTCAGTTCCATGCCCGCGACGTGCCCGTTTTCTTGAAGGATGGTGCCGGGGCCGAACCCGCAATGGCATTCGATGCCCTCCCTCAGGGCGTCCGCCTGATTGTGCGGATACGCGGGCATGGTTTCGCGCGACTCAAGGCAGGCCATGCTGACCTTGGCGGCACCGAGCCTTTTGGCGGTGATGGCGGCATCCACGGCGACGTCTCCGCCTCCGATGACGAGCACGTCTCCGGACAGGCGGGGCTGTTCGTCGCCCCGGTTGGCGCGCAGGAACTCAAGGCCCCAGTGGACGCCGGGAAGCTCGACGCCTTCCATGCGTACCTTGCGGCTGACCGTCGTTCCGGGGGCCAGCATGACGGCTTTGAATCCCAACCGTTTCAGGTCGGAAAGGCTCAGGTCCGCGCCTTCGCCGATCTTCGTATTGCAGCGGAAGGCGATGCCCATCGCTTCAAGCCGGGCGATGTGGGCCGCAACGATCGCGTCGGGAAGCCGATACGCGGGGATGCCGTACCGCAACATGCCGCCGGGAAGCGGCATCGCCTCGAAAACCGTCACCGGGTACCCCATCTGTGCGAGGAACCACGCGCAGGAAAGCCCCGCCGGGCCGGAACCTATTACCGCGACCTTTGTGATGTGCCTTCGGGCGGGCTTTTCGAGAGGAGCCTTCAGATCCCAGTCGCCCATGATCTGCTCGACGGCATTGATGTTTACCGCCTCGTCCACATGGTTCCGGGCGCACTTTTCCTCGCAGGGATGGAAACATACCCGGCCCGTGATGGCCGGAAACGGCTGGACGCTGCGGTAGCGCCGGGCCGCTTCGCCAAGGTGCCCCTGCTGGATCAGGTAATGGTTGCCGCGAATGTCGACCCCGGCTGGGCAAGCCGCCATGCAAGGGGAAAGGGCCTCTTGCGCGGGTTCGAGCCTGAAAACATCCAGTGGGCATGTCTTGGTGCAGGTTCCGCAGCCGGTACAGGCCGCAGGATCGATGCTGTGGATCATATGAACTCCTTTTACGCATCTGATTGGGAAGGTGACTGCCCCTGTGGGGACAGTGTGTCCGAAACATGGCTGCCGCCGTGGTGTTTTTCTTTGGTCGGGAAAGCAATATGAAAGGGACCCTCCTCTAGGCTGCATGGGGACGGACGTCACGGCAGCGAAATGTTGTGCGTCGTTGATAAAGAGTAAGCAAAGGGTGTTCCAGCTCGTTATTGTATCGTTTTTATTGTTTTTTATTTAAAAAGGAAGAATCCGCATTTCTTTTTTTGTCTTGAAAACGGACAATTTTGTATATTGCCGTATTGTTTCCGGACGGCTATGTTGGAGAGGGCTGAACGGTCGATGGGCCGCGGCGAAGGAGAAGGATATGGCGAAAGAAAAGGCGTGGTATGCGGACAGTGCTGTCGGGACGTTGCTCGCGGATCTGTTTGAAGGGAAATGGTCCCCCGAATTGCTCGCACAGCTTGCCCAGATCCCGCTCGCTGAAGCGGAGCGGGGTGCGTTCCCCGGCTGCCCGCCTTCCTCCGGGAGGAAACGCCGGTTCCGTCTGGTGGAGCGCGTCCAAGCCCACAAGGAGGCGTGCTCGTTTTTGCTGGCCCGGCCCTCCGGCTCCGGTATCGAATCGTTTTTGCGGCTGTCTGCGGATGGGGAAGAGCTTGGGGCACTGGAAACGATGTTGGGGCTGGGCTTGAGCCGCATGAACACCTTGCGCCCGGCGGGGATCAATCTCGTCCTCCGCCTCGTCCATCGAAGCCTTCTGGGAGTGGGCTTGCGGGGACTGAACGCCGATGGGGCGAAGCGGTACCGGCGTCTTTGCCGTGACGTGCACCCGCTCATCGTTTGTTCGGGCAGCAATACGCCTTCGCTTGCCCGGCTCTTTTTCCGGGCGCGGGGGCTGGCCGTGAAGTTCGGGGACAGACGCGACATGGCGCTCTTCGACCTGCTCGTCGGTTCCATAAACGTCTGCAATACGCCGGAACACGGGAACCCGCGTTTCCACGCTATCATGGCCCGCGGGTATGCGGCGCTTGAGGCGCTCAAAGAACCGGACCTGTTCGAACAGGCGGCACCCTATCTGGGCATTTACCATTTCATTGAGGGGAACTACGAACAGGCAATGAACCTCTTTTCCCGCGCAAGCCGGAAACTGCGCGCGCAGGAGCACCATCTCGTCGAAATGTTTTATGTCAGGCACTGGAGCTTTGCGGCTTCCTGCCGGGGGAATTTTGAGCTGGCGGCCGGGCTGCTGCTCTCGCGGCTGCGCATGTTCGCCGCGCGCAGCGACAACCAGCTCGCCCGTTCCATACGCGGGCAGCTTGCGGCGTTGTATCTGCGCATGGGGCAATATGAAAAGGCGCTGGAACAGCTGGACATAGCGCAAATAGGCGTTTCGCCGCAGGTGGATATCGTCAGCGGCGTCACCAATGCGCGCCACCTCGCCTACTACCATATGCTGTCCGGAAATCCGAAGGCGGCCTACAAGGTGCTCCATTCGGCACTGGATGAGGCACGGCGTCAGGGGTATGAGCGCCCGATTTATCTGGGGGGCGCACTGCTTGAGCTTTTGTGCGCCTTTCAGGAGCAGGGATGCCCGCCGCTTCCCTGCTATTCGGCGGAGCAGGAGCTGCAACGCTGCCTCAGGGGGCCCAACCGTATGTTGCGGGGCGTTGCGGCCCGCTTGTCCGGCAACGCGCTGATGCGCGGAGGAAATGAGGATGGGGCGCTCGGCTTGTATCAGGACAGCCTCGCACTGCTTGAAAAGATAGGCTGCCCGCTTGAGGCGGCGAAAACGCGGCTGGCGCTGGCTTCACTGGCGTTACGGCGCAACGACAAGGAAAAGGCCGTGCTGCTCGTGAGCGACGCATGGCCCATGTACGATTGTCTCAAGGATTTTTTCTGGCCGGAGGAACTGCTTGCTCTGGTCCCCACCTACATGCGCAAGCATGGGGACGCCAATTTTTCCTCGCGGGCCCTTCTCGAAGCCTACCGTGAAAGTTTTTCCCCCCACAGGACATGGGAACAGTTCGAGGCCTTTTCGCAGGCTTTGTTGGCGGAGTCGGCCCGCATCCTCGGCACTACGCAGGGATACCTCTTTCATGTCCCGTATCCACATGCGCCGCTCCGCCTTGTGGCCGTTCTCGGAGGCAAGCTCGAATCCGTGACGTATCCTTATGCCTCCCTGCCCGATCTCATGGAGCTCGTAGCCGAGGGAGCTCCGCTTATTCTGGACAATGTGCAGGAAGGGGGGATGGGGTTCGGAAGCATGTTGATCGGCATCCCCATAGACTGCCGTCCCGATGGGGTTTATGCGCTGTGCCATGTCGGGGCTTTTTTGCCGGAGGTCCGCACCGTCCTTGAAGAGAATGTGCTGAAAGATATCGGGCGTGTCCTTGCATGGGAGTGTTCCCGCGTCATGGAGCGGGAGCGGCGTCATGCGGAGCGCCTTGAGACGCTTGCGGATACGTCTGGAGAGATGATTTGCGTTTCCGATGAGATGGGACGGTTTCTCGGCGATGTGGAACTTGCGGCGAAAACCGACGCTTCCATCCTGCTTTGCGGGGAATCCGGCGTGGGCAAGGAGATGGTGGCCCGGTACATCCACGAGAAAAGCGGCAGGAGCGGCAGGCTTGTCATCATCAACATGGCGAGCCTTCAGGACGAGTTGTTCGAGAGCGAGTTCTTCGGGCATGAAAAGGGATCTTTCACGGGAGCCATGACCAGCAAGCCCGGTCTGGTGGAAATGGCCGAAAACGGCACGCTGTTTCTGGATGAATTCACGGAGGCCAGCACGCGGGTGCAGGCCAAGCTCCTGCGGGTCCTTCAGGAGCGCTGCTTCCATCGCGTGGGCGGAACGCAGACCATCAGCGTGAACTTCCGCCTTATCGCGGCCTCCAACAGGGACATCACCCATGCGGTCAGGCAGGGGCTCTTCCGCGCGGATCTCTACTATCGCATAGCCGTGATCAATCTGAAAATCCCTCCGCTGCGCGAACGCAAGGCCGATATCCTCGCCATTGCCCGCTACTATCTGCATTTTTTTTCGCACTGGCATCATCGGGAATGCGTTCAGGATTTTTCTCCGGAAAACCGCCGTATCCTGGAAAGCTGGAGTTGGCCGGGGAATATACGCGAGCTGCGCAACGTCATCGAGCAGTCGGTTGTCTTGACCGGGGGGCGACACCTGACGCTTCCTGATCCGGTGGAGCATACCGAGGCTTCCCGAGGCGTCGGGGCTCTGGGAGGTGGGGAGATGCCCGAAGAGTTGTTTTCCGGAAATCCGTCTCTGGCGGATCTCGAAAAACGGTATATCGAGAGGACGCTGGAGCAGTCGGGCTGGCGGATTGAAGGGAAGAGGGGAGCACTCGCCGTGCTGCGTATAAGCCGATCAGCATTGTACGACAAGATGCGGCGGTATGGAGTGAAGAGGCCCTTTTGAGGACTGATGCCTCTGAAGGCCGTCATAGCTAAAGTAAAACATGAAGGATGAGCGACATAAAAAACATTCCCAAAACGGCGAAGGGAGGCAAACGCGGGACGGAGAAAAGAGGCTGCCAGCCTTTGCGTGAACGGCTGGCAGCCGCGGAGATGATCTCAGGATTCGTAGACGATGCGCCCTCCGGAGATGGTCTTGAGCACGGAAAGCGTTTCGATGGACTCGGGCGGCACGGTCAGCGGATTTCCGGAAAGCTGCACAAAATCCGCATAGTATCCGGGAGCGATTGTACCGACGGCATGATCCCGTGCGCTGCACTTGGCGGCATTGACGGTGTAGGCTTTGAGGGCGTCGAGCGGCGAGATCCTCTGATCAGGGCCGAGAATGCGCCCCGCCGTGGTTGTGCGGTTGACGGCGGTATGGATGGAACGGATGGCATCCACGGGCTGCACCGGAGAGTCGACATGGAGGCCGAAGGGAATTCCCATGCGCACGCAGGAACCGCAGGGATCGAGCCGCGCGGCCCGCTCTTCGCCGAGGAACAGGTTGACGTGGCGCTCGCCCCAGACGTTGACGTGGCGGACAAAGAACGTCGGCGTGACCCCGCAGGCATGGAGCCGGGACAGCTGTTCGTCAGTCGCCATCTGCACATGGATGATCATGTCTCCGGGGACTTTCCTCGGGCACTTTCGGAGGGCCTCTTCAAACCCCCGCACGACGAATTCGATGGCGGCGTCGCCATTGGCATGGAAGGCGACGGGGACGCCTTGGCAGTGGTACTTGGCAATCAGCTCGGCGATCTGCTCGGGCGTGAGGACATGATCTCCGCAAAAATCGGGTTTGCAGGCGTAAGGCTCCCCGAGCACGGCGGTCAGGGACTGGATCGAGCCGTCCGCAAACGATTTCACCCCCCCGTAGTAGAGATGGTCGGAAACGGGCATGTTCCATGTGCCGAGTTCGAGCATTTCATCCATGATGTTGGGCATGAAATGCAGGTAGCCTCGGGCGTTCATGCGTTTTTCCCGGGCCAGCCGGTTGTAGGCGCGGAGAATGCCGTGAGCGCCGTTGCTGAGGCCGATGCCTCCATCCTGAAACATCGTGAATCCCGCACGGTTATAGTCGGCGATCGCATATTCGATTTTCTCAGGGAGCTTCTCGGGCGGGCAGGCCGGAATCTTTTGAAATACCTTGAAATAGGCGTTCTCTTTAAGCAGTCCTTCCGGCATCCCGTCATCCCCGAGTGCAACCATTCCGCCTTCGACGGAAAAATCCGCGGTGACGCCGAGCTTGGCGAGGCCGAGCGTGTTCGCATACCCCATGTGGCTCGTGATGTGTGATACGAAAACAGGCCGCTCCTGACTGACCGCATCGAGATCATGGCGGGTCAAGTGGCGGTGGTCGCTCATGCCTGTGTCGTCGTAGCAATACCCTATGATCCATTCCGTGTCGGTCTGCGTGGCGGCGTGCGTGCGAAAGGCGGACAGCAGGTTGCCGATGGTCCCGTGGGCCGTATCACAGAAAAATTGGGTGCGGCACTGCGCGTACATGGAAAGGTGGCTGTGCGAGTCTATGAAGCCGGGGAGGAGCACGCCTTCCTCCAGATGGATTTCCTTGCGCCGATGCCGGGGGGCGAGCGCGCGGAGTTCTTCCAGCGTGCCGACGGCGAGAATTTTTCCTTCACTGATGCAAACGGCTTCGGCTGTGGGTTTTCCCTCGTCCATAGTAAGTATTTCCGGGCAGGAGATAAGCGTGCATTCGTTTGTGAGCATAACCATTTCCTTTTTAAACCGATGAGGCGCCGTGCGGGCCGCGCCGCACGTGGAAGAGAAGGACCGTACCACCCCACCGGACTGGTGCGGAGGTACGGCCGCCGTTACCACTGCTTTTGTCCGACCAGCTTCAGGGCGAACATGGCGGCGATGCCAATAACGGTGATCGCGCCGTAGATCATGAGGATTTCCATTCCCGTGAATGTGTAGAACGCGGGGGCGAAGAAATAGAGGATGGGAGCGCACGTTACGAGGATGCCCACATTGAAGAAGGCGAGCTCAAGCGTGGCGGGCGTGCTGAAATCCGGGTCGATGATGCGCAGAAGCAGCAGGCCGGTGGCTGTGGAACCGCAACAGCAGCCGAACTGGCAGAGCACGCGCTCAGGCCCGTAATTGGTCCGGCGTCCGAACCAGAGGTTGAGGGCGAGGGCGAACAGGGTGACGCTGAACGCCACGAGGAAGATGGGGATGACGTACTGCTTGAGGACGACGATATGGATGGACATCAAGGTGGCGGTCAGCAGGTAGTCCACGGAGGCCCCGGTGATGCGGGTCTGGACAACGGGGTCCATGAGCCTGCCCGCGCCGAGCTTGAGGAGCAGGGTACGGAGCAGCCACGCGACGATAAGCCCGTGGATGAAGAACATCGGCATACTGAGGGTGGCCCCGAATCCCTTGAGCCACTTGTATTGGTCAAAGAAGGGCTTGATGTGGGCTTCGATCCAGCTCAGTTCGGCATAGGTGATGAGATAGACGATGCCGACGAGGGCGACATGGAAGGCCAGCGTGTCGATGGTTGAGGCGTGGGTCGTTTCGCGTCCGTTGGTTGCGGTGGACTTCTCGTCCATGATGCCGGTCAGGAATTCTTTGGTGATGGAAGCTCCGGTCTTGTTGGCGTTGAGGCCCTTGCGGACGAACCAGCGGGCGACGGGCACGCCGACGATGGCGGCCGAAAGGAAGCCGAGCGCCGCGTAGATCACGCCGACGGTGGCGCAGTCGGCGATGCCGCCCTTTTCCCACAGCGTGCCGAAGGCATAGGCTTGCCCAGGGCCCTGCGTATAGCCGTGGGTTACGATCATGCCGATGAATTCGCTGAGGCTGTTTCCGGTCGCCAGATTATACAGCCAGATCACCGCGCCGCCGATGAGGGCTTGGGCGGGAAGGCTGATTGTCCAGATCAGCGTCTGCCACATGCCCCCGCGCACGACTTCCTTGGACGTATTTTCCTGATTGCCGCGCGGGCGTGTCAGCAGAAGCGAAATGTAGCTGATGTTGAAGGCGTGGAACAGGAACCAGTTAAAGCTGCTGCTCGTGATCTGCCATTCTCCTATTTTAAGCCAGCCCGTGGAAACGATGGCAAAGCCGATCAGTCCGCCGATGATGCTGGCAGGGACCAGATAGTCCTGAAACAGTTTGACTTTTGCGCGCAGCAGGGTGCCGATGAGCAGCATTAGCGAAAGGAGGCCGAAAAGGATGAGATTTTCAAAACCGCTTCCCATGACAAAACTCCGTCTTTGAGGTTGACCCGAGCGTTTGAGAGCGCTGAGCCCATGCGGGCTCTCTCTGGACGTCTTTGTCTGCAAGCGGTATTCCATAAAAAAAGAATAAATAAATTTCGTTTGTTATGCGTTAAAGACCTTCCCAAAAGTGTCATTTGTCATTATACTGAGACAAAACAATATCATATTGTATTTATTGGTTTTTAAAGAAAAATGTCTCTTTTTTATGACAGAAATGTCTTGTTCTTCTGCCTGACGTGGGATGCATACACTGGGAGACTTTATGTCCATGCCTTTTCCCATCGCTTCGGATGAGGATTTCAAACGGCTTGTTGAAAACCCGTTGTTCCATCAGCTGCTTGATGCCCTGAGCATCGGCGTTTCGCTCACGGACCCTACGGGGACGGTCAGGTATTTTTCGCAGTCCTGCTACCACATCTATGGGCTTGATCCGTCCGAGAGCGTCGTAGGCAAAAAAATCGACGCCATATTCCAGACGGGAAGGGCGGGTGTCCTCAATTCGTTGCAGACACGGCGGATCAATACGGTGAACAGCATCTCCTACAATGGAGTCGAAGGGTTATGCCGCCGTTGCCCCATTCTGGACGACAAAGGAAATCTGGTCTGCTGCCTTTCGGAAGTGATCGTTACCACGCACGACAATGAGCGCATTGAGGAGCTGTTGCACAACCTCCAGCAGCTCAAACGCAAGGTCGGGTACTTCATCGCACAGGAAACGACGGGCGGGGGCCTGCGTACGTTTGACGATCTCGTCGGCGATACCAGCGTGATGCAGGCACTCAAGGCAATGGGGAAGCGGTTCGCGCGCAGCAGGGAGCCCGTGCTGATCCTCGGGGAAAGCGGCACGGGAAAGGAATTGTTCGCGCAGGCCATCCACAAGGCGAGCCCTCGCGCGAACGGATCTTTCATTTCAGTAAACTGTGCGGCCTTGCCGCGTGAACTGGCTGAATCGGAACTGTTCGGCTATGTGGAGGGCGCCTTTACCGGAGCGCGGAAAGGCGGGCAGAAGGGCAAGTTCGAGCTGGCGGACAAGGGCACGATCTTTCTCGACGAGATCGGCGAACTCCCGCTGTATCTTCAGGCAAAGCTGCTGCGCGTGCTGGAGAGCAATGAGATCCAGAAGATCGGGATGAGCGGCAGCAAGTATTCGGATTTCCGCCTCATCGCCGCAACCAACCGCAACCTGCCGGAACTCGTGGACAAGCGGCAGTTCCGCGAGGATCTGTATCACCGCCTGAACATCCTTGAGCTGAATCTGCCGCCCCTCCGCAAGCACCGGGGGGACATTCCGTCCCTGATCACCCAGCTCATCGAGGGGATCTGCGGACCGCAAAAGGCACTTGAGATTCGGATATCGCAGGACGTGCTCGACCTCTTCATGCGGTACGGCTGGCCGGGGAACGTGCGGGAACTCAAGAATGTGCTCGCCTATGCGTACTGTTGCATGGACGACGACGCGGTCGAACTGACGCCGCGCTATCTGCCCGAGCGGCTTTTCATGGGCTCTCGCTCGGAGGATGTGCCCGCAGCTGAGGAGCCGGGCGCGTTTTCTTTTCAGGCCATGCAGCGGGAGGCGGAAAAGAGGGCCATTGAATCCGCGCTGTCGCTGGCGGGCGGCAACAAAAGCAAGGCGGCGAAGCTGCTCGGATTTTCAAGGAACACCCTCTACCTGAAAATGAAGGCGCTGGGCATGGGGCTCAAAAGGAAATAGACGTGAAAAGGCCAAGAGACCCAAGTCTCTCCGCCTATCCTGTTCATGAAACCGTGCGCATATGTCTTTACAAGAATGCGGTCGAAACGATGTCAGAGTGGCCGGAAGCTTGGAAATCGGGCATGATCAGAGTGAGGAGGCCAACGCCTCCTCACTCAGCGCGTTGGGACTCCCCTATATGGCGGTCCAGCCTCCATCGATGTGGATGACCTGCCCCGTGATATAGCCGGACGCGGGGGAAGCGAGGAACATGGTCAACCCTTGGATATCTTCCGCGAAGCCCACCCGGTTCATGGTGGTTTGCCGGGCGAGAGCCTCGACGACTTCCGGCTTGTCGAAGAGCGGGGCGGTGAGTTGCGTCTTGAAGAAGCCCGGCGCGATGGCATTGGCCGTGATGCCCGTTCCGGGCCGCGACCATGCTTCGGCCATGCCCCGCGTGAGCTGGGCTATTCCGCCCTTTGACGCTCCGTAGGGCAGGCCGTTGGGGAAGGCCCGGCTGCTTTGAAGGGAGGCGATGTTGATGATGCGCCCCCATCCTTGCCGCATCATTTCGGGCACGAGGGCCTGAGCGAGGAAGAACGGCGCGGAAAGATTGAGCCGCAGCGTGTATTCCCAAATCTCGGGCGTGAGTTCGTTCCACGGCTTGCGCGGATTCAGCCCGGCGGCATTGACGAGGATGTCCGGCGCGCCGAAAGGCTGGGACGCCTTTTGGGCGAGTTCCGGCAACGTCTTGAGTTCGCTCACATCGAAGGCAATGCAGGCGATGCGTTTGTTCTGGTCCGGGTCCCGATGGGCAGAGCGTGCCGCGGGATCGGAATCGTACGCGAGATGGCCGCCCTGCTGTTTCAAGCTCAAAAAGATCTCGTCCGCCGAGGCCTCGAGGCGATCCAGCGTGCGGCCGACGAGGATAAGGTTGGCTCCGGCGTGGAGCAGGGCATGGGCCATATATTTGCCGAGCCCGGAACCCGCGCCGGTGACAAGCGCGGTATGGCCTTGAAGCGAAAAGAGTTGCGCCTGAAGGGGAGAGCGTGCTTCCGTATCGCGTTGACAATCCATGAGAGCCTCCGGCCGCGTAGTGTTTTTGTGTTTTGGACTCGGTGCTGTTTAACGAGACGCCGTGTTTCGAAACCGCTATTCGACGTAGATCATCCGTTTGGTCATTCCCCCGTCGACGACGAGGTTGTGCCCGTTGACGAAATCGTTTTCCTCGTGGGCAAGGAACAGGCAGGCGTTGACGATGTCGCGGGGGATACCCACACGCCCGGAAGGATGCTGGGCATGATCCAAGTGGGAAAGCGTTTCATAGCCGTCGACCTGTATCCAGCCGGGGCTTACGGCGTTGACCGTGATCGGCGTGGCGCTCAGGGAGACGGCCAGCGTGTTCGTGAGGGAGACAATCCCCCCTTTTGAAGCGCCGTAGGCCTCCCATCCCGCTTCGTTCTGGTTCCAGCGGGTGGAGGCGATATTGATGATGCGCCCGTAATCCTGCCCCGCGTTGGCCTTGATGAAGGCCTGCGCGCACAGGAACGCGCCGTGCAGGTTTACGGAAAGGGCGTTGTCGAATTCGTCGGCGGTCATTTCCATGACGGGCTTGTGGAAATGGGCGAGGGCCGCGTTGTTGACGAGTACATGGACGGCGCCGTGCCGTTCCGTCACCCGCCGGAAGGCTTCGTTGACGGCCTCGGCCTGTCTCAAGTCGGTTTGGATGAAGCCAATACCGTCAGGCAAGGCTTTGTGCTGTTCCACGTCGAGAGCCGTGACCGCATACCCCGCGCGCTGGAAGCCTTCGCAAAGGTGAAGCCCTATGCCGCCTGTGCCGCCCGTGATGACGCATATCCTCATGCCGCACCCCGTTATGCTGAGACAGCCTCAGCGTTTTTTATGTTCTTCTGCGGGAGCTGCGCAAGCACGATCGCGCAGAACATAAAGGCGCATCCCATCGTTTCCCGCATGGTCAGTTGCTGGTCCAGCATGACGAATCCGGCCAGCACTGACACCACCGCCTCGAGGCTGAGGATCAGGGAGGCGACAGTGGGATTCATGCCTTTCTGTCCCACGATTTGCAGCGTATAGGCAACGCCGCTCGACATGATCCCCGCATAGAGGACGGGTTTCCATGCGGCGAGGAGCTGCGTGATGTCCGGCGTCTCAAAGAGCAGCATGGGAACCGCGCAGAGCAGGCCGCAGACGAAAAACTGGATGCAGGACATTTTGACGCCGTCCACGCGCAGTGTGAAGTAGTCGATGATCAAAATGTGGATGGAAAACAGGATGGCGCAGATGAAGATCAGGAAATCGCCGAACTGGATGGTCAGGCTCTCCGTAATGCAGAGAAAATAGAGGCCGACGATGGCCAGCGCCACGCCGAGCCAGACGAACAGGCCGCACCGTTTTTTGAAGAACAGCCCGAGGAGCGGGACGATGATGATATAGAAGGCCGTAATGAACCCCGCCTTGCCCACGGACGTGTACATGATGCCGATCTGCTGAAAACAGCTTGCGAAGCAGAGCATCACACCGCAGCACACGCCGCCGATCCAGAGCTGGCCCTTCGTTTTCGCGTTCGAAGGCCTGATGCCGCCGGGGGAGGAGGGGTTCAGCCTGTTGAGCAGCGCGATGCAGGGAATGAGGAACAGGCCGCCGATAAAGGAGCGCACGCAGGTAAACGTGTAGGGGCCCACATAATCCATGCCTACGCTCTGGGCGACGAAGGCCACTCCCCAGATGACGGCGGTGAGAAGCAGCAGAAAGGAATTCCGGAGTTGCAGCGTGTTCATGGTCGGTGTGATAGCCCGAGAAGGTCGGGGATGCAATAAAGCCGGGCGGCTTTCTTGGCAGGGTGGGGGGGCACTGTCCACAAAGGGGAGCCGTGGGTGCCCAGCGTCCTCTGATACTGAGACGCCATTTGGGGAAGAGGCGAGGGCACCGCGCTTGAGGACGGCTGATGCCTTTTGGATCCTGATCGTCCGACATCTTGATAACACGCTGTTTCTAGCGTAAAATGAGATACTTTAGTCGATAATGTGGCTCCAAAAACGTTTTTGGCTCTCATTATTGGAAAAATGGGAAGGAAAACGCGTATAGTGATCCGCCATTTAGCCTTGGCCTGCTGATTCAGGATGTGCGTGGCTGGGCGATTTTGAAAATGGTCGTCATCCAAAATGTGAATGGGTTCGCATTATGACAACATCTTTTTCCAAAGCACAGTATGTTTCCGGTGAACACGAAGACTGCCCGGAGAGCCTGTTGCAGATTATTATGGAGGAAGTGGATGAAATCGTTTATGTAAGCGATATCGCCACGTATGAAATCCTGTATCTGAACGAGTTTGGAAAAAAGGTATTCGGGCTTACGGACATCGGAAAAGGCAGGAAGTGCTATGAAGTCCTGCAAGGCATTGACGCGCCTTGTCCGTTTTGTACGAATCAGTTTCTCAACTGCGAAACGTTCTACACTTGGGAGCTCACGAATCCCATTTCGCACCGCCATTATCTGCTCAGAGACAAGCTGATCCGCTGGAATGGCCGTCTTGCCCGGCTGGAATTCGCCGTCGACATTACGGAAAAGGAAAATATCAGCCAAGCTGTGCAGCGCAAGCTTGATATTGAGAGTACCTTGCTGGAATGCATCCGTATCCTGAATAGGGAAGAAAATTTTCCGCAAGCCGTGGACATGGTCCTGGAGAACCTCGGAATGATGCATCAGGCCGATCGTGCCTATATCTTCGAGTACAGCGTTCTGAAAAACGGCGGGCTCATCGCCAACAACACCTATGAATGGTGTTCAGAAGGTATTTTCCCTCAGAAAGAAGTCCTTCAAAACGTGCCAATCAGCTACATGAGCTGTTGGCAGAAGATGTTCGAGCGGCGTGAGGATGTGGTCATCGACAATCTTGAGTCAATCCGGGACAGCGATTTGGATATGTACAGCGTACTCAAGCCGCAAGGTATCGAGAGCCTTATATAGGGGGTCAGGATAGATGAGAATGGCGATGGGGCTAGATCGTGTCGGCGGAATGTCGGCGATATATAGGCGGTACGCGGGGATAGCGCGGGCGAGGCGTGGCTTGAAGCCGTCAAAGTGAAGTTGAGAATATGGGCCGTTTTGACGGCCTTTTTTCACGTAAAATGAGAATGAAGAGCGCCCCGGTGTGTGTCCAATTTGACACAAAACCGGGGCGCTTTTTTATTTAGGAAGCCTTTGCAGAAAGGCCGCCATTATCCTTGTTGTCTTCACGCTCTTCTAGGCGGGCGAGGCGTTCACGCAACGTGCCGTTTTCCTTCAAAAGCCTTCGGTTTTCATCAACCAACTCGTCGCGCTGACTTTCCACCCTTTCTAGCTTGTCTTCGGTTTTTTCCAACCTGGCTTCCAGTTTTTCACAGCGAGGGCAGTGCGTTGTACTAGTGTTTTCACTTAGTTGGGCAAGTTGTTTTGATTGTGGCGTGATTACCGGTTGTTCCTCCCCAGTGCGCATAGGGCCAGATCCTGTAAGTAGCCATTCTATTCGTACTCCTGTCTCTGAGCAGATTTTTATAGCAACATCGGTATTGGGCAGATTTTCATCCCGTTCATAGAAACCGAGAGAGCCTTTGCTTATATGGAGAAGCCGCGAAAAGCTCTCTTGCGAGAGGTCTCCGCGTGCGATTCTGATACGAGAGCCGAGGGTATTCATGGGTAAAAGTTCCAAGGTCCAAAGTGTTACCCTAACTTTTACCTATGGCTGTTTTGTAACGTGCCATAGTAATTGTTAAAATAAAAAATGGACAGAAAATTAAGTTTTACCCACAATTCTGCTTGAATTGGACAGAAAAATGTCCTAAAACAGACTTGCGAGCGGTTCAGTAGTTAATTGAGTTCTGAATCTACTGTAACCGCCCACAATCAGAAGATCAACGTCCTGACTCATAGAGGTTTTGGACAAGGGGCAAAGGAAAGAAGATGTCTCAAATGTCACTTTTTGACTGCGATTACACCCGGTTCGCCGGAGTTATGCCCGCAGTTCGTGCCGCGATGCGGCGAGCGGCGGGTGCTCCGGACAGCATTGGGCGCAAGGGATTGGTCGACAAGATCAATTTGATCGCGGGCGAGGCCGAAATCCGGCTGACGGGCGGGCAGGGGACGTCCATCTCTAAAGACACATTGGACAAATGGCTGTCCCCTTCGGACACCAGCCATCCCCCTTCCGTACTGGCCGTACTGGTCTTCTGCCGGGCCTGTGAGGATTTCGAAGCGCTTCGCGTCATCGTGCGGGCCGTGGGGATGGATCTGATGACTCCGGAAGACAGGCGGCTCCGGGATTACGCCGAGGCCGACCTGAAGATGCGGGAAGCGCGAAAGTGGAAAAAAAGACTGGAGGAGGGGTTATGAGCCGACGTCGTGCGGGAACTCCGATCACCCGAGCGGAACTCGGCGCACTGCGCTGCAGAGTGGCCAAGCGCATCTATGAAGCTCTCCAGAGGAAGGGGGGCACGGCTGGCCTTGTGGCCGATGGACTCGGCATATCGGAGTCGGCTGTGTGCGCCACGGTCAGGGGGTGCAACCATTCGGAGCGCGTTCTGGATGCGCTCCGTGCGGCGGGCGTCCCGGAAAAATACCTTTTTGACCCCCGCCGGATGGCTCCGGTGAGGAAGGAGGCGGCGGCATGAATCTTTACGACGGTAATGGATGCCAGTTTCTCCCCCTCGCAAAGGAGCTCCGGCAGATTGCCGAGATTCTGGAGGCAAGAGGGATGTCGGCGGAGCTGATCAACATGACTCTGGCGGCACGGGCGGGTTTGCCGGTTGCGCCGGTTGATCCGAAGTCTCCTGTCTTCGTATGGGAGAAAGGCGAGTTTCCGGCTCCCGAAGCGCAGCCCCGCAGTCTGGATGAACGCCGCGAGGCCGTGCTTCGGGCAATCGAAGGCATGGACATGGCGGGTATCGTTGATGTGCTGACGCTGCCGCTCAATATCGCTCTCGCCAAGTTCCGGTTGGTGGCAGTGCTGACGCTGCGCGATACGGCTGTCACCACCGAGGATAAGGGGGTGTTTCATGAGGTGTAACCTTTCGGATTCCGGGAAGTTCGCGCTCGACATCCTTCGTCAGATGAAAGACGAGGGCCTGTCTGTGGAACAGGCCCTCAATCTCGCCGACATCATTAGAGACACAGCTCTTCTGTCGAAGTTTTCTTATCCTACTGAGATAAGCGCCGCCTTCATCGCGTCAAGGATAGATACTCTTCGTCCGTCAGCGGTTCCCCAGAAGCCAGCTTCTGCTGATTGTAGCGGTTTTCCCTGCATACATCAGGAGAAGTAAGCTGTGCGATTTCCGGCGTTACATTGGCTGTAGCGAAACGCGGAGGAATCAGGTGTATTTTATGGGAAAGACAGTGAAAAGTAGAAGCCTCAAGCCTGACAGCTGCTTTGACAGCGATCTTGACCGCCTGAAGTTCAAGGTTGCGGTGGCATCCGGGACATTTCAATTCCGAGGCATTCAAGAGGTGTTCCCCTGTCAAAGACACGCCACAACCGCATTCTATACAGTGGATTTCCCAAACATTAAACAATGCATCGTAATCTCTAGGCATCTTTCTCCTCCAATCTGGCCCGGAACGGTTCCGGGGTTGAGGTGATTCTTTTGGTAAAAGCACTCTACCAGATTGGAGAAGGAACCCAAAGAGCCGCAGCGTGCCGGAACGCCCAGAGCGTCCGCGTACCAGACGGCCTCGGCTGCCAAGAACGCCGGAGCCTCCGAAGGCCGGAACCCCGCGAGGGTTTGAGCCTCGGAAAGCCGGAGCGTCGGCAGCAGCTACCGCGACCGTGTAGGCTTTCCGTTTATTTTCGGCGGAAAGCGGAAGGTGTAACGGCGAATTCCATATCTCCTATATGGGACGCCCGCCCGGAGCGGCACAATCCGGGCCAGATTTGAAAGGAGTAAAAGGCAATGGCGATGAAGGACGTGTACAGCACGCAAGAGATGAGTCAGATATTAGGAGTATCCACAAAGTCTGTTCTCGTCCGTGCCGCCCGCGAAGGCTGGCAGTTTCGTCCCCGCCCCGGTCGTGGCGGCGGGAAGGAGTGGCTGGTCGCTTCCATGCCTGAAGCTACGCAGGCGTCCATCGCGGCGGCTGAAGCGAAGATGCTCGCCGTCTCTGAAACTCTGCCGGAAGTCTGCTCCTCCACGCCAGCGCTCATGAAGGACATCACGCCCGCCATTCTTGACGACAAGCGCCGCTATAAGGCGCTCGTCAAAGCCGATCTGGTGGCCTTGTACCTTGATTGGCAGCGCAAATACGGCCACACGAGCTACCAGAAGGATATGTTCATCGCCGCCTATCAGGGGGGAGCGTGGCCCCGGCTCCTTGCCGAGTATGGCCCCTCCCTCGCATGGAAGTCGCTGGAGCGGTGGAAGCTGAATCAGAAGAAGGCGGGCTCCTCTCTGGCCCTCGCGGACAGGCGGGGAGTGGCACAGCGTGGTTCTTCCATCCTGACCGAAGAACACCACAAAATCATTCTCGGCAATGTTCTCAACCCTAATGCCCCCAAAATCGGCGAGTGCATGGAGAAGATCAAGCAACGCTGCAAGGCGCAGGGGCTGCTGATTCCTTCCGATGCCACAATCCGCCGTTTCGTCAAGAAGTTCGACGCGCACTGCCATGACCAGTTCGTTTTTTGGCGGCAGGGCAAGAAGGCGTGGAACGACGAATGCGTCATCTCCATTATGCGCGACTGGAATAGCGTGGAGGTTGGAGACATCGTCATTGCGGATGGCAAGGTGCTGAACTTCGAGACGATCAATCCAGATACGGGCAGGGGCTGCCGTATGACGCTGCTCCTTTTTTACGATGGGCGCAGCCGGAGTCCTCTTGGTTGGGAGATCATGGCTACGGAAAACATACAGTGCATCTCCGTGGCCTTTCGGCGCACCTGCATCATGCTCGGCAAGATTCCCCGCGTGGTCTACCTCGACAACGGCAGAGCCTTCCGTGCGAAATTCTTCAAGGGAAGCCCCGAATTCGAGCAGGCGGGATTTTGCGGCCTTTACCGCGATCTCGGCTGCGAGGTCATTCATGCATGGGCTTACCACGGCCAGACCAAGCCCATTGAGCGCTTCTTTGAAACCATGCACGAGGCGGAAGTTTTTGTGCCGAGCTATGTGGGGCGCGACATCGCCCACAAACCCGCCCGCCTGAAGCGTAACGAAACGCTCCACCGGGAGCTTTACGAAGCCTTGGGGGGACGTGCTCTGACGGTTGAAGAAACGCATGTGGTTGTCGCCAGATTTTTCGAGACCTACTCCAATCGGCCTCAATACAGGACGCACCTGAAGGGACGCACCCCGGCGGAGGTCTTTGAGGAAGGCAGGGGGTCCGGCGTTGATCTGCAAAAGCTCACGCTGCTGATGATGGAAAAGGAGATCAGAACCATCACCAAAGACGGCATCCAGCTTCATGGGCGGTACTACTATGATGAGGCCCTGTATTCCCGCCGTCACCCCGTGCTCGTCCGCTATGATTTCCTTATGTCCCCGCACACTATCCTCGTCTACACACTGGAGGGCGACTACATCTGCCAAGCCCGCGACCGGGAACATTATCGGATCGCTTACGGCGTTCATCCGGCGGCGTCCATTCTCGGCAGAGATGAAGACGTGCGTGAGCTTGAGGAATCCATCGCCATGAAGGGGAGGCAGGAAAATACCACTTTTTCAGGCTTCCGGGGGATGCTCGAGCTGGTGAAGGCGGAAATGGGAGAAAGGGAAGACTCCAAGAAGCTCAAGGAGCGGATGTCTTTGAAGAAGCCCGCTCCAAAGCCCAAGGCCGTCACCGCCGCCGAAAAATCCGAAATCGAAGACGCCAAGGCCCGCGCAAGACAAGAAATGGTGTCTTCGCAGGGATACGAGCCTTCCTTTACCCGGCGTTTCCGGGACGAGAAGGAAAGGTACGAGTATCTTTTTGCCCTGCGATACGAGCGGAAGATCGAACTTGTTCCACAGGATACGGCATGGATGGAGGCGTTTGAAAAGACCCCGACATTCATCCGCAACTTCAAGGCCCAATACGACGCCCGACTGGAGATCATCGCCATCCGGGAAGAGCGGGCCGCAATATAAAGGAGAGTTTTCATGCGTGATGTGATCATCACCACGGACGCGATGGCCCGCTTCAATGCGGCGACGGACGAAATTCTGGAGTCCGGGAAGGCCATGTCCGGTTTTATCCTCGCCTATGGACAGGCCGGGCGCGGGAAATCCATAGCCGCCGATCAGTATCATATAGATCGCGGCGGGGCGTACGTCCGGGTATGGCAGGGGTGGAGCCAGACGGCTTTCCTCCAGCGGCTGCTGTTTGAAGTGCGCGGGAAGAATATGGATATGCCTAGGCATACCGGGCAGCGCTGCAAGGAAATGATCGTCGACATCATCGATGAACAGCGCCGCAACAGGGAACTGCGCCCCATTTTTATTGACGAGGCGGATCGCCTCAAGATCGACCGCATCGAAGACCTGCGTGACATCCATGAGATGACGGGCGTGCCCGTCGTCCTCATCGGAGAGGAAGACTTGCTCAACATGCTGTCGAACCGTCGGCGTATCTGGAGCCGCGTGGTGCAGGAAGTCGAGTTCGGCCCTCTCAGCCCTGTTGAGGTGGGTGTTTACGCCATGAAAGCTGCCGGGCTGGATATTCCCGCCGACGAATGCGCAAAGATCGCCATGCGTGCTGAAGGCGATTTCAGGTTGGTACGCAACATGATGTTGCTGCTGGAACGTTCCGCCAAGGCATCCGGGGATTTCACGGTGACTGCGGACACCCTTGACATGGTGTTGTCCTCCAGAACGTGGAGGAGGGCTTGATATGGAAGGCATCTCCGTAACTGCGGGCATGGTGCGTAGTGCCCTGCAGAGCTTCTGTTCCGGAGGCGGGCAGGTCACGACCAAGCAGTTGATGGCGGTACTGGGACTGGAGTGTGGAGCAGAGAAGGCACGGCTCAGGAGGCAGCTTACCGATATGGTACATCATGGCGAAGTGAAGCGTGTGGAGGCTGGCGTCTTCGAATACAATTTCTCTCATCGCCCCCGTATTCCGCAGAGCTTCAGCAAGATATGGCGCTTTGTCCGGCATGCGAAACCAGGGTGGAGCTTCAGCTCCGCAGCGTTGATGACGCATCTTTCCTACACACAGGTCAGCCGTTACTGCGCATGGCTTGAGGAGGAGGACTACATCTGTCGCGCCGGACGGGATGGGCAGACGATACTCTATCAGGCGACTCGGAAGGCCGATACGCAGCCTGAGACGCCCTACCCTCCGCTTCGGGATACCGATCCTTTCGCCAAGGAAAAGGCGGCTGCGGCCCGGATAGTGCAGCTCCTACTTTGCCACAACCCCTATTCCAAGAAAGTGGCCACGGGCGTGCTGGAAGCCTGCCAAACCCTGCTTTCCAGATTCGAAAAAAGTTTCACCGAAAATGAGAATGACAATGAAACTGAAGGAGAATCCCATGTTTAGCGATGAAATCAGAAGCGTTATGGCTGCGCTCGGCGTTCTCGCCGGGAAGGTGGGGGAAGATGAATGGGCGCTGGTGCGGCTGGCCCGGCACAATCTCGGCGAGCTTGCCGATCGCGTACAGGCTGTTGAAGGTAAAATTCAGGTTTCCGTGTCGGAAGAGGAGTAGGGCATGAAGGTCAACCGTTATTACAGTGATCAGCTCAGGAGCGTTTTGTATCAGCTGATAGATGCAAGCAAGCTGATGCCTCCGAAGGATCAAGCTGAATTCAGGGGATTGTGGCAAGATCTCGGTGCTCTTGCTGATACGGTGGAGAGCTTTGAGGAACGCCTTTGCGGTATATCGGAGGTGAAATGATATGGCGAAAAAACTCACCATCAAGGATATGCCGCAAGCCGAAGGTGCTCTGGCGGAGATGTCGGCCATCAGCCGCAAGCTCTCGCTGATCGAAGGGGCCATGAATGAAGAGATCGATTCCGCCAAGGCACGTGCGCAGCAGGAAAGCGTGTCTCTGATCGCCCGGTACAATGAACTGGAAAAAGCGGTCAAGGCGTTCGGAACACTCAACAAGAGCCGCTTGTTTGCGGAGAAGAGGACTCTCGAACTGGCCTTCGGCACCATTTCATTCCGTCAGTCTACACGCATCACGCTCCAGCACCGGGTGACTGAAGAAATGGCGCTTCAGGCGCTGCGGGAACTCGGACTGTCCGAGGGCATCCGTGTGAAAGAAGAGCTGGATCGGGCGGCGATGTCCGACTGGCCGGACTCGAAGCTGGAGACGGTCGGCATGAAGCGCCGCACGGTGGACACCATCTCCGTGGATGTCAAGTCCGAGGCTCTGGCGGTGTAGCGCATGGCACGGGTCACATTTTCCAAGGCCGGGCTCGAAGCTCTCGGGCGGAAGTACGCGGAAGCGGTGCTCCGGGATGTAAATCTTTCTCCGGAGTCCATGCCGCTGCTTATCGAAAGCAAGGAGTGGGCGGAGGCGACGCCACTGCTCAGAAAGAGCGTGTGCGACGCAATCCGCGAGAACGCCCGGCGAGAGCTTCTGAATGCGGGATTCCCCGCTGAGAAGATAAACCAAGTTATCAAAAGAGGTTAACATGAAAAAGGTTGAACTCATCAAGAAATGGCACGAAAAGATCGCCGAGAACGGCATCAACTATTCGGCGGCGCGGCTGGAGATGCTCCTCGAGTCCCTGTGTGACACCTTGTCCGCAGAGCTTTTCGAAGGCGGGGAAGTGTCTCTTCCGGGCATCGGCAAGCTCAAGCCCGTACAGGTTCCCGGGCGGGATCGCCTTAACCCTCGTACCGGTGAAAAGGTGTTCGTTCCCGCGCACCTCAAAGTTGTTTTCCGGCCTTCCAAAATCTTCAGCGAACGTCTGAACTGAGGAGTTATCACATGAGCGAAGAACAGTTGCTCCATTGCAGCTTTTGCGGGCGTTCCGAGACGGAGTGCAGGTACATCATTACAAGTCCCGAAGGCGCATGCATTTGCAGCAACTGCGTACTGAGGTCCGTGACTATTTTGCTCAGGGAAGAGGAACGGGGCGAAGCTGATTCTCTGGAACAAGATGAGGAGGGTGAATAGTCATGGATGACGTGTTGATGAACAGGGGAATGAATATTCCGTGGCAGTTGACGCTCCGTGAAGCTGCTATTTTTATGGATCAAACCGGGGCCGAAAGCATGGTGGTCGGGATGAAATTCCTGAGTGGAAAAACGCTTCGGATAAAGGTCACGATTGTAGAACCGGATTCCCAAGAATAACGCGAAACCGCCCCGCACAGGGGCGGTCACCGGATGATTTCCGGTCTGATGAGCAGAAGCAAAAAAGGAGAGGATATGGATCAAGACAGGATTATCGAGCGGATACGCAAGCTGCTGCGTCTGTCTCAGTCGGCGAATCCCCACGAAGCGGCTCTTGCGGCTCAGCGGGTCCAGCAGATGTTGTCCGAGTACAACATCACGATGGACTCCATCGGATGCGACGCCGAAACGGCAAGCGCCCGGCGGGTAGACCGCAAGACGCGGAAAGCTCTGGAAAAATGGGCGTATGTCCTTGCCGCCAGAACGGCACGGGTTTTTGACTGTGACTATTACCACAACGAATTTACCGGCGAGACCTCCTTTGTCGGCGTTGGTGCCGATCCGGAAGTGTGCGGCTGGATGTACGGCTATCTGTATAAGACGCTGCTACGTCTGGCTTCCGAGCACATGCGCGGTCCCGCCCGTAGGCTCCGTTCCGCAAAATCGAAGCGCGAGGCTCGGAACTCTTTTCTTTTCGGCGCGGTAGACGTGATCAGCAGTCGAATGATTGCCCAGAAGAAAGTGGCTCCGGTTACATCCGACGCTCTGGTTCCGGTCAAAGACGCCCTTATTCGGGCAGCAATGCCTGACAATTTGAAAATAGGCACTCCTATCAAGCCGTGTGAAAGCCGCCCACAAGACTGGCTGGCCGGGATGTCGTCCGCAGAGCGTATTCCTTTATCCACGCCGGTCACGGGTGAAGCCTATGGAGCCATCGCATGAAGATAAAAATCAATGGGGTTGAGATTTCCGAAGCAATGCTTGACGTCGCTGCACGGGCATCTGGCTTTTCCGATGGTCTTCAGGTGGCGATTGGGGTCATCAAGGAAGAAGCTCCGCATATCCGCTTCCAGTCCGCTCGAACGCTTTTGGAGAATATCGCCCGCAAGATAGAGCAAAAGTTGCCGGAGATTGTGAGTATGTACATGGATAATACCGCCAAGGCACACGGTTGGGAAAAGAAAGATGACAAAGGGCAACCTTAAGTACGAAGAAGCAAGCGGAACGAGTGAAGCTGTAAAAAAGCTCCAGATGTTCCCCAAGGAAGTCATCATAGAAGGTTTCCTTTCCGCTTGCTTGTTCTTACGTGTGGACTCCGTTGTTTCTGAATGCAAAGAGATACATAGGGACAGGCAGTTTAAGATGCTCATGAAACGCGACGAGGAACTCAGCAAGCAACGGTGTACACTCGCAAACGCACAACCGGGAGACATAGAAGAATTTTGTGTATGGAAGAAAAAGATGAAGAAGCTCATCGACGAGCAGAACATCATAGAAAAAAAGATAGACAGGCTACTAGCCAGATAACCATGCGAAACGGCCTTTCAAGGCCGTCGCCGGACGATTTCCGGCCTGATGAGCATAAGCAAATCGGAGTAGTTATGCATTTGGACACGTATTCGACATGCGAGGATTGCGCGGCACTGGTGCGCCTGCGGCGACGCGACCTGCCTCCGGCGATTTATTGTCGCCTCGGTTACCCCATGCACAGGTTGGTTCCGGCTGGCATCTGTCCACATCCGAAAACCTCGCGGGAAGTCGACCTTGCCCGCAAGCTCTACAGACGCCATGCGAGATAATCGAAAATTTATCGGGTCAATTTGTGTCAGAATCGGCACGGAGCGCACAAAGCTGGAATTGTCTCCAGCTTCCATCCACGGCGGCAAGGATGGTTTTCGTGTGCGCGTGAACCGGCGCTGGCTTGATGCGCCGGAAGGCGGAGCGCTTTTCGTCGGTCCGGATCGGCTTGGTCAGCTTGTGGCTGACGTCGCCCTTGGCGGCATGCCCGTCCCGGAACCGGCTCCCGCTCTTCCGGCGAAGACACGGGTGAGCATCCGGCGCGAAACTGGCGGCATCATCTGGCATGACGGTGCGTGGACAATTTCGCCGCCGATCCGGGCTTATGACGGGCGCTGGTACGTCGCCGTCACCACGGCCCGCAAGGGAATTGAGTTTGTTCCTGTAAGCAGTGTCATCAGGAGTAACCATAATGGCCACACAGAATAGACGCCCTCTGTATGCGAAAATCGCAATCGCCCGGAAGCAGCTCCCGCATCTTGACGAAGACGCCTACCGCGAACTGCTGAAGAGGGAATTCGGCAAGGAAAGCAGTAAAGAGCTGAACTGGTATCAGCTTGAAAGGCTGATCCAGCTTCTCGCCGGGCTCGGGGCACACTTTGAAAGCGGAGGAAGCAATCGCAAGGTGACCGCCAAGGCCCGCCCGGACTGGATTTCAGTGCCCGACGATGCACTGCACGCATCGCTGAAGCGCCAGATACTGGCGATCTGGAAGAAGCTCGGCTACAGCATGACAAGCCTCGAAACCCGCGTCCAGCGGCAGTTTGGTACGCACACCTTCGCGTGGGTGCATGACCACGAGAAGCTGACGGCCCTGCTGACCGATCTGCAGAAGCGGGAAAGGGCCTTCGACAAAAAGCGCGGGGCCACGGCGTGAATGCGGCGCTGGAGAGCCTCCGAGCTGACATCCTCGCGCGGCACACGTCCGTTTACCAGTTTTGCAGGCAACATGAGAATCTGAAGCGCTCCACGGTCTACGCCGTGCTTGCCGGGCGCTACGCGGGTGATGCGGAAGAGCAGCTTGCTCGTATCCGGGAAGCTCTGGACGGCCCTGGCTCCAAGGAAATCCCGACGCCGGGCCGGATAGCGGAAGTGCTCCAGCGGACGAAATGTCGGCGCTGTCGTCCTGTGAGCCGACGAAAGTGTCAGAGATGTCATGAGAAAACGGAACTGGAAGCGCAGGCCGTGATGGAATTTTTAAAGAAGGAGGAGGCATGTCGAGGACTTTGATCACGGACATCGTGCAACTGACGAGAGACGGCTGGCGGCCTTACGGAGGCCAGCCTGAAGGCTATGTGTACGAGCGCCTTGGCTGCCCGTACCTGCTGACGAAGCGCAACCGCCCGTACTGGTTTGTTAAAGGTGACATCTATTTATGCGTCGGCTGCGCTCGGAGATGTAGCCTTACGCGCCCTGATGGTTTTCCGCTTCCTCTCCCCGTTCGCTACCCCAAACCTCCGCAGCCGTACACCTTGACTCCTTATGAGATGGTCGAAAGAAAGCCTTTGCTGACCGTGGAAGAAGCGGCATACTGCTTGAACGTCAGCAAGCGCACGGTATACGACTACATTGATCTTGGGAAGCTCAATGTCCTGAAGGAAGGCCCGAAACGCGTTTCTTCGCGGGATGTTAGACGCATGATGGAGAACTTTGTCTTTGAGCAATGAAAAAGTGTGCACAGATTGCGACGTTTCCGGACTGTAAGCCCTCGACATGACATTGTGGCCATGCCGGGGGCTTTGCTGTGCGCCAGCCCCGGTGAATCTCCTTCCCGCCGGGATTGGCCCGGCGGGGCTAAACCGCCGAGGTCGCTATGACGTTTCTGAAAAATCTTTTCTCTTCCCGCCGCTGGTTTGCGCTCACCGTGCTGGCCACCATCTGTCTGTCCGTTTTGCTTGTCCTTTTCGCTCCGCAGCAGGCCCCCGTGGTCCACTACAAGTTGACGCTCGTTCTTCTCGCCGGTCTTGTTCTGTACCTGCTTGATTACGTGCTTTTCCCGTTCGCATCCCCTGATTCGTACCTTGCCGACGACTGGCGCAAGGCCCCCGATGCCGACAGGCCGGATGACGCGGACTACCCAGTCGTTGAGGGGTACCGGCAGGTCTTTTGTTTCGCCATGCTTCGTCGCGCCATCATCATCGGCTGCGGGATGCTCGCCGTAGGTCTGGGGCTGTAGCCATGAGCGTCAGGCAGTATCTGTCCGGCGCATGGAAACGGGCACAGCCCCGCGTCAAGACTTTGCTGGCAGCGATTTGGAGATGGTTGAAGGGCTGGCCGGACTTCATCCTGCTCGAATGCGCCAAGGGGTACCCATACTTTCGCGTAGGGTTCTGGTTTGTCCTTGGTGGTATGTGTGCTCTTTCGTTTGTTATTTTGTGTTGTCACACGAGCCATGCCGCCGAAGTCCAGATTCCCCGCGCCGCCCTGCAGTACCGTTCCGAGCTGATCCGTTCTTCACGCATGGTCTGGGGGATGGATGCGCCGGTGGCCGTCTTCGCCGCCCAGATTCACACGGAGAGTTGGTGGCGCAACAGCACGGTTTCTTCGGTCGGGGCGCAGGGGCTTGCCCAGTTTATGCCGAGCACGGCGAAGTGGCTGCCGTCCGTCGCTCCCGAAACCGGCACGCCCGCACCTTTCGATCCACGCTGGTCACTACGGGCATGCGTCACCTACGACAAGTATCTTTTCGACCGCATCGCATCACGCCGGGGCGGACGCCTCACGGAGTGGAACCGTATGGCGTTCGCCATGTCAGCGTATAACGGCGGGCTCGGCTGGACGAATCGTGACCGCACTAAAGCCGCGCAGTCCGGTCTGAATCCGGACATCTGGTTCGGGCACGTCGAGCAGGCTAATGACGGTCGGCGAGCCAGCGCAAAACGGGAAAATCAACGATATGTCCAGTTTATCCTGCGCGAGCGCCAGCAGGCTTACGTCAAAGCCGGATGGGGCAGAGGGGTGATCGATGAATAGCCTCAGCGTATCTGGATTGCTTCTTTTATGCGGTATTGGGATGTTTTTTTGTGGCTACATGCACGGGAATACGGTCACTTCAACAGAGTACGAGCTTGTGTTGTCCGAAGAAAGGAACGCTCATGAGCAGACAAAAACATTGCTCCAGAACGCGCTCGCCAAGGGTATGGAGTGGCAGGCCGCTTATGAAGAAATGGAAAGCTCGGCGGCGGCCTATCGAGATACAGCCGAAGCCTGTCTCGTCCGGGAAAAAGACTGGCGGAACGCAGTGGAGCGCCATGAGTCCGTATTGCGCGAGGCTTCACTGCATCCCCGCCCCGCCGAGGAGCGAGACCATGTTGTGGATGCTGCGACGCGCCGTAAGGCCGCTGCTGCTCTTAACGCTCCTTGGTAGCCTGCTGCTTGCCGCCGGGTGTGCGGAGCGGCTGCCGGAACTGCCGCCCGCCCCGCGCATCGTGCTGGCGAGGGCTTGCCCGGCTCCGGAGCGGCCCGAGCTGCCGCCGGTTGATGGGGAACTGCCGTTTGATGCGCCGGAGAACATTTCGGCGCTCATGCGGCGGGATACGATCTTGAAAAACTATGCCGAGGGGTTGGAGGCTGCCGTCGACTGCTACCACAAGGCGAGAAAGGAGGTCTCCGATGACGCCCGTGGATCAATTGCCACAACTCATTGAGGCGCTGATCTCTATATCGGGGGTGCTTGAGCGACTTGGCATCCCCGGTGTGATCAGCCTGCTGATTGTCGTGACGGTCACGCCCGTGGCTGCGCTGTTGACCCTTAACTACGTCAACTCAAAGAACCTTGCCGCAATGCATGAACAGTCCCGCAGGGATACGCAGGCCATTGTGCAGCAGTTACGCAGTGATATGTCGAACGCTCTTGAGACATACCGCTCGGATACGCTCAATATCGTCCGAGAGTTGGGCCAAAACCAGCTCGCCACGGCGCAGTTCTACAAGGACAATGTCGAACTTGTGAAGGACTACAAGGAATTGACGAAGGATTACAAGCGGGTGGCCAATGACTTGTCTGATCTGATCGTGGGGCACACGACCGTGCTGCAGCGTCTGGCCGGGCTTATCGAAACCAATATGCAGTGTCCGATGGTGCGTGAAACCGCACACGGAAAGAAGTGAGGCGATGATGAACGAGCGACTGATGTACAAGAATGATCGTGCAAACCTGCGTGAGCAGCGCCGCCAGTTGGAGACATCCGCCAGCGAGCTGCGCGAAGGAATCCGGGAAGAACTGTACGATATGAAGCCTATCGAGGAGGTCGACACGCAGAAGGCTCTCGACATGCTTCTGGTGATGATCCAGCAGATCGAGCAGATCAGAGGGATCGACGCCAAGATCCAAATCCTCAATCGAAAACTGGATAGTTGATATGGACGCCGTGAAAGCTCGCATTCGGATGCAGGAAAAGTTGTTGCGCGAGACACGCATAACCATTGAAGCTCTGCGTGGCCACATGAGCCAGTTGCTGTATAGTGACGAGTCCCCGGAATGCATCGACGGAGAGAAGCTGGTCGATGCCGCATCGTCCCTGAGTTCTCTTGTATGCATCTACCGGGACTGCCTTGCCGGGCTGCGCGATCCGGGGGATGACGATGGGCGCTGAGTACGATGCCGCCGCCCGCTGGCGGGCAATGGAGCTCTACTGCGCGGATAGGCTGACCTTCGCACAGGTGGCCGAGGCCACGGGCGTCGCGGACTCCACGTTGCGGCGCTGGGCCGACGCATACCAATGGCGTGAACGCCGGGAAGAGCTGGCACGGGCAGAGGTCGACATCCGCATCGATACGATCCGGAGCCGCGCCGCTATTCTTCGGCATCTCATCGAAGCTCAGGACGGCAAGGCTGCATCGCAGATTGCCTTCGCCGTCTCAAGCCTTGGAAATCTGGCGCTCCAGCGCGAAAAGGCGTTGCTCGCGGGTGAAATCGCCAACCCCGCCAAGCCTGAAAAGCCCGTGAAGGTATCCAGCCGAGCCGAGGCCATCGCCGTGCTGAAGCAGGCCGTGGAAGACAAGCTCGGCCTGCTCCTCTCGGACAAGAAGTACGTCACGAGCGACAGCGTCACTGACATCGCAAAGTGTCTCGCTCTGGTGCAGGAGCTGGAGGCCACGCTGCCCAAGGAAGAGGCCGACTCGAAGAAACATGGCGGCGTGTCAGCGGATATCGCCGAAAGGCTCGACAAGGCGTTGGGGTTGGTCAAATGAGCGACTTGGGGGTGTTGTTGCCGTATCAGCAGCGGTGGGTACTTGACGAATCGACCGTCAGCGTGTGGGAGAAGTCCCGCCGTATCGGTGCTTCTTATGCAGAGGCGCTGAAGTCCGTGCGTTTCGCCATGCGCAACCGTGACGCCGGAGGACAGAGCACATATTACCTCTCCTATAATAAAGAGATGACGCAGCAGTTCGTAAAGGACTCAGCATATTGGGCAAAAGTCCTCAACGCGGCGGTCAGCGATACGGAAGAAGTCGTGTTGCGGAATCCCGATGGGGACATCACCGTTTACCGTATCCGTTTTGCTTCCGGTTTCGACATCTGGGGCCTGCCGTCCGAGCCGCGTTCCCTGCGCTCGAAACAGGGGCGGGTCATTATCGACGAAGCCGCATTCGTCGATGACCTTGCCGAGTTGATTAAAGCTGCAATGGCGCTGCTTATGTGGGGCGGGTCCGTATCGATCCTTTCCACCCACAATGGCGAGGACAACGCCTTTAACGAACTGATCAAGGATATCCGGGCCGGGAAGCGCGACTACTCGCTGCACCGGACGACGCTGGATGATGCCCTCGCCGATGGGCTGTATCGCAAGATCTGCCAGTCGCAGGGTAAGCCGTGGACGCAGGAGGCGGAAGAGCTCTGGCGCGAGCGGCTCATCACAGACTACGGCGAAGGGGCGGACGAGGAGCTTTTCTGCGTCCCGAACCGCTCCTCCGGGGCCTACCTGACCTCCGCGATGATCGAGGCGTGCATGGCGGACGGTGTCCCCGTGCTTACGTGGACGCCTCCCGCCGAGGATTTCGTGGACTGGGACATGCCGCTGGCCGAGATGATTACTCGGCAGTGGCTGCGCGAGCACGTCGACCCGCTGCTTGCCGAGCTGCCCGCCGGGCGCAGTCACTTTGTCGGCGGCGACTTCGGGCGCTCCGGTGACCTCTCCGTCTTCTGGCCGGTCACGGAGCGGCAGGATCTGACGCTGGCCACGCCGTTCGTTGCCGAACTGCGAAACTGCCCGTACCGCACGCAGCAGCATATCCTCTTCCATATAATAGATGGGCTGCCCCGGTTTTCCGGGCTGGCGCTCGACGCCCGGGGCAACGGCAGCGCGCTCGCGGAGTTCGCCCGGCAGGAGTACGGCCCCGCGCAGGTGGAAGAGGTCATGATCTCGGAGAGCTGGTATCGCGAGACCATGCCGAAGCTCAAAAGCCGCATCGAGGACAAGACGGTGATCCTGCCGAAGAGCGCGGACGTGCTGTCCGACCTGCGGAGCCTCCGCGTGGTCAAGGGCGTGGCCCGCGTGCCCGACGCCCGGGGCAGGGACGCCACAGGGAAGCGCCACGGTGACGCCGCCGTCGCGCTGGCGATGGCCATCCACGCCCGGGAGAAGCTCGGCAGCGTCGAGCCGTGGAGCTGCGAGACCGTGGACGTGCTCGCTGGCCAGCGGTTTTCGTTTGAGGGGTTCTAGAAAAAAGGACAGAGTATGAAGCGACCAGAGTGGGCAAAAGCCAAGGTGCGACTTTACTTTTCGCGCTGCTGGATAGGGGAAGAGGATGGCGTCCCTGTGATTCAGGGCGTCACCGGCTTTCATGACTTTTTGCTTCTCCATGTCGATGTTCCCATCCATCAGTGGTTCATCCAGCCTTTTTTCAAGGAAGAAGGGTTCCCCCTCCGGATACTCGAAGTATATGAAGAGGAGTGCATGAGCTGAACATTCTCATCTTGAGTGAAAACGGCGTCTACCGGGCGTCGTTTTTTGTTTGCACAGCGTGCGAGGATTCCGGCAGGCCAAAGGCGAGAAGTGTTGCCCGATATACTATATATAATGTGACGGAGCCCGCTGAGCTGATGGA